>Ga0351876_1004_pt1 | contig 81004 bp, 70 predicted proteins | sample BONcelFGM3001C15_FD_206774 | JGI IMG/M metagenome (GOLD analysis project Ga0351876, IMG submission 206774) | Enriched cells from coal bed in the Powder River Basin, Montana, United States - BONCAT cells FGM rep3 HSBNCT.FGM.300.1.C15 ...
CGGTTGCGGGCATGGCCGCGGCGTTCGAACTGCCGGACGGCGTGGTGATCACCGATGAACTCAACGTGCGCCGCCGCGCGGACGTGAACAGCGAAGTATTCTGGACGCTCAACAGGGGCGAGAAGGTCAAGATCAAGGCCATCAACGGCGAGTGGTACAAAGTGCGCCTGCCCGGTGAAAAAGAGGGCTACGCGCATTACAAATACCTGGACGTAAGCATCTGGGGCCGCGTGTTCGACCAGTACGCGGTGGTGCGCACCAACCCCGACACCAGCGCCCAGGCCATGGCCACGCTCCAGGGCATCTCCTGGATCCGCGTAACCACGCGCTGGCAGATGTGGTACGGCGTGGAGTTGCCCGGCGGCAACCGCGGCTGGGTGTACCAGAATGCCCTGGAAGTGCCCCAGGAATTCTTCGCCGCATGGCTGGCCCTGCAGCAGAACGCCCCGCCCCCGTCCATGAACAACCCCGGCGGCGCCGTGCGCAACACGCCCCCACCCATTTCCCGCGAACCCGCGGCCATGGGCGGCGGCGCCCAGCCCGGAACCCTGCGCTACCAGATCCTGGAAACCGCCCACCAGTACATGGGCACGCGCTACGTGTACGGCGGCGAATCCCCCTCGGGTTTTGATTGCTCGGGCTTTGTCTGGTACGTATTCAAACAGCACGGCTACAAGCTGGAGCGCGTGAGCCGCTCCCAGGCCACCATGGGTTCCTACGTGTCCCGCGATCAGCTGCTTCCCGGCGACCTGGTGTTCTTCGACACCAGCCGCACAAACAGCGGCGTGGTGCGCCACGCGGGCATCTACATCGGCAACGGCGAATTCATCCACGCCTCGTCCTCCAATTCCGAAGGCCGCTACGTGCGCATCTCGCCGCTTAACGACGGCTTTTACAGTGAACACTATGTAACCGGTCGCCGCGTTATCAACTGACCCGGCCGCACACCATTTCTCTTTAAAAATAAAAGCCGCCTCACTCAAAAAGGGGCGGCTTTTTTATGGCTTGAAACCGTATGCTTGTCACTTGCAGTTTTGCATGATATCAAGAGACAGGTCCTGAATAATCAATGCGCCCGTGTCCAGCTTGCGCGCCATGATTCTGTCCAGCGTGCACATGATATCCTGCCCGTCCGGATCCCGCAGGGTCACGCTCATGGAATAGGCGAACAGTTGCTGGCCGGGCTGATGCGCAGACGGGGTTTCCGAGATAAGGCCATCGATAAATTCATAATCCGGATACCGGCTGGGCCACTCGTTGCGCACAGCGTCCCGGACCGCGTCCGGGTTGGGCGGGGTTACGGCTGGCGGCGCCTTGGGCGCGGCATTGCCGTCGTTCAGGTCCAGGGTGTTGTAGCCGATTTGCTGGTACACCATGCCCGGCTTGCCCTGGGAATCATCGGCGCCATCCTCCTGCTTTTGCTCCATGGTGCGGCCCGCGGCCAGAGAGAAAACAACCGTCTGCGGCTCCCCGTCATCGCCTTCTGCGCGCGGTGCGCACAGATTATCGACCTGCTTTTGGGTAATGCCGAAATCGCCAGCCAGGCCCTTGCCGCCCGTCTTCCACAATGTGGCCACCATGGGCGCGTCCTTGAGCTTCCACACCTGCGGCGGAGCGATTTCACTGGTGCGCGGCGCCTCTTCACCCGGCAGGCTGACCTGCAGGCGGAACGTCTCGGCCTGCTTGTACTGCATCCAGTCGCCAACCATGGGGCGGCACACCACGTACAGTTCTTCGGGGCCGCGGCACGCGATGGAATTCAAAACCGGGAGCGCGGGTTTGGCCTGCTCCTTACCCCAATCGCCGGTTTTGGATACGAAAAAGCAACCCGCCATTTCGCCGACCTGAGCTGTGGCCGGCGCACTGGCGAGGATCGCGAACAGAGCGGCAATTGATATCCACTTAGAGTTACATTTCATCGATATTCCCTCCAGGGTTCCAAACGATTGCCGGGGCGCATCTGGCCCTGGCGCGCATCTTATTTACATTATACAAAATTATGAAAAAAACGGGTGCGGGATTACAGGATTGTGCCGGGAAAAGAGAAACCCCGCCTTGCGGCGGGGTCTGTGAAGTGTCCTGAGAAAGGGAATGAAACGATTTCAGTGCTTGTTTTTGGCGATCTTGAGCCGCGTGATAGCGCGGTGCAGAGCGGCTTCGGCGCGGGCCGTGTCGATGTTTTCCTTGCTCTTGTCCGCCAGGCGTTTCTCGGCGCGCTTGAGCGCTTCTTCGGCGCGGGGCACATCAATGTCACGGCGCGCTTCGGCTGTGTCAACAAGCACGGCGGCTTTGTTGGCGTTGATTTCAAAAAAGCCGTCGCTGGTTGCGAACACGCGTTCTTTGCCGCCGGCCTCGCGGATGGTGAAGCTTCCGAATTCCAAGGCGGCGAGCATGGCTGCGTGATTGTACAACACACCGAACAGGCCGTCCGGGGCCTGGCCGATCATGGATTCCACTTCGCCCCTGTACAACTGCTTCAGGGGCGACAGGATTTCGAGTTCAATACTTTTTCCGGCTGCCATTGGGTCACCCACTCAATTATTCTACGGCTGCGAGTTTCTTGGCTTTTTCCACGGCCTCGTCGATGCCGCCCACCATGTAGAAGGCCTGCTCGGGCAGGTGGTCGTGTTTGCCTTCCACGAGTTCCCTGAAACCGCGGATGGTCTCTTCGAGATCCACATAGCGGCCGGGCGCGCCGGTGAAGGCTTCAGCCACGAAGAACGGCTGGCTGAGGAAGCGCTGGATGCGGCGGGCGCGGCCCACGATGAGCTTGTCTTCTTCGCTCAACTCTTCCATACCCAGGATGGCGATGATGTCCTGAAGGTTCTTGTAGCGCTGGAGAATCTGCTGCACTTCGCGCGCTATCCTGTAGTGTTCTTCGCCCACGATGTGCGGGTCCAGGATGCGGCTGGTGCTGTCCAGGGGGTCGATGGCCGGGTAAATGCCCAGCTCAGCGATCTGGCGGGAAAGAACCGATGTGGCGTCCAAGTGGGCGAAGGTTGTTGCCGGGGCCGGGTCTGTAAGGTCGTCTGCGGGAACGTATACGGCCTGCACCGAGGTGATGGAGCCCTTTTTGGTGGAGGTAATGCGTTCCTGCAGGGCGCCCATTTCCGTGGCGAGCGTGGGTTGGTAGCCCACGGCGCTGGGCATGCGGCCCAGGAGTGCGGATACTTCGGAACCGGCCTGGGTGAAGCGGAAGATGTTGTCAATGAACAGGAGCACGTCCTGGCCTTCTGTGTCGCGGAAATACTCGCACATGGCAAGGGCCGTGAGAGCCACGCGCAGGCGGGCTCCGGGCGGTTCGTTCATCTGGCCGAACACCAGGGTTGTTTTATCAAGCACGCCCGATTCCTGCATTTCCAGGTACAGGTCGTTTCCTTCACGTGTGCGCTCGCCCACACCGGCGAAGGCCGAGAGGCCGCCGTGTTCCTGGGCGATGTTTCGGATAAGTTCGCAAATGAGAACAGTTTTGCCCACGCCCGCGCCGCCGAACAGGCCGACTTTACCGCCTTTGGCGTAGGGTTCGAGCATGTCAATAACTTTAATGCCCGTGACGAATACGTCGCTGACTGTGCCCTGATCTTCAAAGGACGGGGCGTCACGGTGAATGGGGTAGAACGTATCTGTTTCCGGGACGGGCTTATTGTCAATGGGCTCGCCCAGCAGGTTGACCATGCGGCCCAGGGTGGCGCGGCCCACGGGAACCGTGATAGGAGCGCCGGTGTTGTTTACAGCCTGTCCGCGTTTCAAACCGTCGGTGGGTTTCATGCTGATAGCGCGCACAATATTGTTGCCCAGGTGCTGGGCCACTTCGGCCACGATGTCCCGCTCGTACTCCATGCGGGTCAATTCCGGAGCGATACCCTTGAGCCGGGTTTCAATCTGCTCTTTGTCTGCGCCGGAAGCGCTTCCCAGCTTGCCTTCCAGTTCAGCCTTTTCTTTCTCCAGGCCGACCTGGGTGTCTTTTTTCTCCATCCTGATGGTAAGGGCCGAATAAATCTCGGGCAAACCGTCGGGCGGAAACTCCACGTCGACTGTGGGGCCGATAATCTGGACAACTTTACCTTGCGCGGGCATGAGATTCACCTCATCCGTATTCTGATTAGCCGCCGCGCGGTGCGGCGGGCGGGATTCAAAAGATCATCCCAAGGCCTCGGCGCCACCCACGATTTCAGCAATTTCCCTTGTGATGGCGGCCTGGCGGACTTTATTAAAGGTGAGGGTCAGGACTCTCACCATTTCCTTGGCATTGTCTGTTGCGTTGGTCATGGCGACCATGCGCTGGCCCTGCTCGCTGGCGAATGTTTCCGCCAGGCTGACCATGACCCTGGTGTAAAGGTATTTCGGGAAAAGAATATTCAGAATCGCCTCGGGGCTGGGCATGAAAATAATATCCGCGATGTGGCGATCCGCATCTTCTGTCTTTTCCTGCGTTGTAATGGGCAGCAGCTTGATAATGGTTGGAATGCACACTGCGGGCGATTTGAACTTTGCGTACAGCAGGTACAGTTCGTCAATCTCGCCGTTGATGAAATCCCTGCTCACCCGATCCGTGATGGCCTTGACCTCACGGTGCTCGATATTCTGGTCCATATCGAGATAGGTTTCCACGATTTTTATGTCGTTTCTTGCCTTGTAATGATCGCGGCCTTTTTTACCGACCATGTACACGTCGACTTTATCGGTTCCGTGTTCATCGAGAAACTTTTTAGCTTCCTTGAACAGGTTGGAATTGAAGCCGCCGCACAGGCCGCGGTCGCTGGTCATCATGAGCAGGCCGATGCGGCTCACGTCGCGCACCCTGGCCAATTCATGAGGCACGTTCTCGGGGTCGGTCATGAACCCATCCAGAAAATGCTGGAGCCTGTCTACAAATGGGCGCGCGTTGTTGGCGCGTTCCTCGGCGCGGCGCAGCCGGGCGGCGGCCACCATTTTCATGGCGCTCGTGATTTTCTGCGTATTCTTCACGCCGCCGATGCGTTTGCGAATTTGATTCGGATTCTCAGGAATGGCTCAACACCTCCTCCCGGATGGGACTCCTCATGCCTTGAAAACTTTTTTGAAGTCGTTGAAGGCAAGCTTGATTTTTTGCTTGATTTCTTCTGTGAGCACTTTGCCCTGCATGATTTCCGCGCCCACATCCGGCTTGTTCTGAGCCATGTATGCGAGGAATTCCTGCTCCAGCTTGTTGATACTATCAACGGGATATTCGTCGAGCAGGCCCTGGGTGCCCGCGTAGATGATCAGAACCTGATCGGACAGGGACATGGGCATGTACTGGCCCTGCTTGAGAATTTCCACCATGCGCTCGCCGCGGGCCAGCTGTTTCTGCGTGGCCTTGTCCAGGTCCGAGCCGAACTGGGCGAATGCCGCCAGTTCGCGGTACTGGGCCATGTCCAGGCGCAGCGATCCGGCCACGGCTTTCATGGCCTTGGTCTGCGCGTTGCCGCCTACGCGGCTGACGCTGATACCTACGTCTACAGCGGGCCGCACGCCGGCGTAGAACAGGTCCGGGGTGAGGTAGATCTGGCCGTCTGTAATGGAAATAACGTTCGTGGGAATGTATGCGGACACGTCGCCGGCCTGGGTTTCAATAATAGGCAGCGCGGTCAGTGAGCCGCCGCCGTTTTCGTCGGACAGGCGCACGGCGCGCTCCAGAAGGCGGGAGTGCAGATAGAACACGTCGCCGGGGTATGCTTCGCGGCCGGGCGGGCGGCGCAGCAGCAGCGACAACTGGCGATAGGCCACAGCCTGTTTGCTGAGGTCATCGTACACCACCAGCACGTCTTTGCCCTGCCACATGTAGTGTTCGCCGATGGCCACACCTGCGTACGGGGCGATGTACTGCAGCGGGGCCGGCTCCATGGCGCTGGCGTTAACGATGATCGTGTAATCCATGGCGCCGTGCTTTTCCAGAATCTTGTGCACGGCCACGGCCGTGGACTTCTTCTGTCCAATGGCCACGTAAATGCAGATCATGTCCTGGCCCTTCTGGTTGATGATCGCATCCACACCGATAGCGGTCTTGCCCACCTGGCGATCGCCGATGATCAGCTCGCGCTGTCCGCGGCCAATGGGAATCATGGCGTCGATAGCCTTGATGCCCGTCTGGCAAGGGGTGTTTACCGGTTTGCGTGCGAGCACGCCCGGAGCGCGGATTTCCAGTTCACGGAACTGGTCCGTGGCGATGGGGCCCTTACCGTCGATGGGTTCACCGATGGGGTTGACCACGCGGCCGATGAGCGCGTCGCCAACTGGCACGGACGCGATGCGGCCCGTGCACTTCACGGTGTCGCCTTCTTTGATATGGATGTCCGAGCCGAAGAGCACCGCGCCCACGTTGTCCTCTTCCAGGTTGAGCACCATGCCCATGACCCCGCCCGTGAACTCAAGCAGTTCGCCGGCCATGGCGTTGGACAACCCGTAGACACGCGCGATACCGTCGCCGACTTGCAGCACGACGCCGGAATCCGTCATTTCGACTTCGGATCGATATTTTTCCAGTTGCTCCTTAATTACAGAGCTGACTTCTTCGGGCTTCAGACTCATTATGTTCACCCCTTGAATATTAGACCTTGACCGCTTTCAAGGTTTCCTTCAGTTGGTCCAGACGATGCATGACCGTGCCGTCGATCACCCGGTCTCCGAGCCTCACGAGCACGCCGCCCATGAGTTCCGGGTTCACCACTTCTTCAAGAAGAATGGTTTTGCCGGTCACATGGCCCAGTTTCTCGCGCAGCCCCGCTTTGAGTTCCTCGGGGAGCGCGTAGGGTGTTTCCACCTGGGCCGTGATCTGGCTCCGGTGCTCCATGAGCCGATCCTGAAATACCTCGGACATGAGAGGGATGTATTCCTCGCGCTGCTTGTCCACCACCAGGCAAAGATAGTCATACAGCATTTCATTGGCCTTGTCCTTGAGGTCGGCCATGAGTTGCTTGATGATTTTCTTTTTCTCGGTGGGCGCAATCGCGGGATGCACCAGAAACCGGTAGAGATCCGCGTTGTCGCGCACCGCGCCCGCGATGGGCGGGAATGCGGCTTCCACGGCCTCGAGTTGGCCGCTGTCCCTGGCGGCGAGGAACAGAGCTGTGGCGTAGCGGCTGGCTATGTTGCGCTGCAGCATCAGGCTTTCCCCGTTTCCATATTCTCGAGATCATTGAGGAACGTTTTGACAAGGTTCTCGTGAGAGTCCTTGGATACCTCGGACTCCAGCACTTTGCCGGCGAGGTCAAAGGACAGGCCCACCACGTAGTCGCGCAAACTGCGGCGCGCCTGCGAGGCTTCTTCGCGAATGGCGTTCATGGCTTTTTGCTTTTCCATTTCCGCTTCTTTGCGAGCGCCCGACACGATTTCCTCAGCCATGGTGTTGCCTCTGTGCACGGCGTCGGCTATCTTGGCCTGGGCTTCCTCTTCAATATTCACTACTTTTGTTTCATACTTTGCCTTGAGTTCTTCGGCTTCGCTTTCGGCCTTCTCGGCGTTTCCGTAGATGTCGCGCACTTCCTGCTCGCGCTGCTCCATCATGCCCAGAATCGGTTTCCACAGGAACTTGGCCAGTCCCAGGAACAAAATGAGGAAACCAACGATTTGTACAGCTAATTGCGTGGGCCGAATACCCAGTGCTTCCAGAATTTCCATCAGGGAAACCTCCCGTGCAAGGACCGCCGACTGTGTGAATAGCCGCGCCGCCGTTGCGATGGTTACTTACAGCTCAACGAATGACAGAATACGGTGCTTCTTACTTCTGCTCTCCGCCGGCTTACAGTTTACCCATAAGCACGAACACGGACACGAGCACGTAAATGGTGAGAGCTTCGATCAGAGCGCCACCGATAATCATGGCTGTCTGGATCTTGTCGGCGGCTTCTGGCTGCCGGGCCATGGCTTCCATGGCGGCGCTGACGGCTTTACCCAGTCCATAGGCGGAACCCACGGCGGCAATAGCAACACCCAGCGGAAGCGTCAATCCTAACGTGTTCATCTGTCTTCCTCCTTCCGATCTTTCCTCAATTAGTGATGAGCGTGCTCATCGTGGTGTTCACCGTGAGCCGACATCTGAGAAATGTAAATCGCACTAAGCGACATGAAGACCAAAGCCTGAATGAATCCGAACAGCATGGCGAGCGGGAAGAATAGGGTCTGCAGCGGAATGGGTACGAACGCGGGCAGGCCCAGCAGCATGAAGGCCAGGGCCGCGATGAGCACGTCCTCGGCTGTGATATTGGCGTAGAGACGGAGGGAGAGTGAAACCGGCTTGATAAACTCGCCCACCACGTGAAGCGGCATCTGTAGCGGCGCAAGCCACGCGGGCTCGCCCATGAGGTGCTTGATGTACCCGCCCGGCCCGTTCTGCCTGATGCCGTGGTACTGCACGAACAGGAACACGCAGATGGCGATGGACAGCGGGGTGTTCAGGTTCAGGGCGATGGGCGATTTGAAGAACGGTATCATGCCCATGTACGCCATGCACAGCACATACAGGAAGATGGAGCCCAGCAGCGGCAGGTACTTGCGGTTGTCCGACCCGATCATGTTGCGCGTGAATGAGTCCAGCCACCCCACAACCAGCTCCATAAGCGCCTGGAATCCGGTGGGGATTTTCTTTACGTTGCGGCTGGCCATGAATCCCAGGAAAATGATGAACAGAACCGCGATATAGCCGAACGAAATGTTGGCCACGTCCGTCCAGTTCAGCCCCAGAAGGCCCGTGCCCATGACGTTGCTTGTTAATGTATTTTCTTTTTTAACTTTGTAGGTTACTTGAACCGGGCCGGTGATGCCGTCGTCCTCGGGCTTATCACCGCGGCGCAACTGGCGCACGATTTTCAGCTTGTGCGGGTGTATTTCATAGACCCAGAAGTTTACCAGGCTTTTGTCGTCCGTGGTCCCGTCCAGGTTTCCCGGGGGATTGGACACGAGAACTGTATAAATCGGATTTTCAATGGGCTTTTCATTAGCGTCGACTACGCCCACGCCCTTGGCCTGGAAGTCAACGTTGTTATCAATTAAATAAAAGGTATCGGGTTCGCCCGCGGGAATCAACTCGGCTGTGGCGTTGGGCAGAATTTCCTCGGCCATGGCCGCGAAGATGAAATCCACGGCGCTGGGCAGTTCCGCCACTTCGTGGTGGTGGGGGTGCAGGCAGATAACGCCCTCGGGGCATGCGTGCTCGCCGCCGTGGCCTCCGCCGTGTCCGCCTTCCGCGCCCTCTTCACCGTGCGCGCCTGCGGCGGCTTCTTCGCCATGTTCCCCGGCTGCTGCGGCCTGTCCGTGTTCGCCCGCGCCCATTTCTTCTGAGCCGTGCGTATCGCCGTGGCCGGCCGCCATTACAGGAAGCGACAAAGCCAGCGCCAGGACCAGTGACACCAGGATGCTGCATATGCCCGAAGCTCTTGTGCTCAGCATAGTGCCCGCTAACCTTTCCTCTTGATCACACTGTATGTGCCAACCAGCAGCATGCCCAGAACCACGGTAAACCCTGTGGCCAGGGCCGGGATGTTCACCCACTGCATGTAGGCCGGAAACAAAAGCGCAAACAAGCTCACATTAATTCCCAGGAACCCGATCATGGCTCCCCGCTTGTTCGCACCCTCAGTGTTGACAATTGCTTTGATAGTCATGCTCAAAAAAACCAGATTGGCCAGCCCCGCCATGGAGCCGACCAGGAATCCTTCCAAAAAACGTTGGGGCAGCCTGTTTCTTGCCAGGTAGAGCGCGAGCGCAACCACCAGAATCAAGCCACACGTGGATGAGGATATATATTTTGATACGGATTTGTCAAGTGTATTTTTTTTTATCTCTTCGCGGTTGTTTGATCGTTTTTCCATTTATTCAAGCCATTTTTTTCGAGATTCACTGCTATAAACGCTTAATCATGATAAATAATTCACGAAACGCCCCGACCATGAAAAAAAGCACGGATACGGCCATAAGGATGCCGTTTGTATGGAATTTCTTTTCAAGCAGGTTGCCTACCAGATACCCCAAGCCGCCAAACAAGAAAAATATGGCCGGGATGCTGGTGAAGTTCCCTACCTTGCGCCAGAAACGCCCCTGCTCATCAGCTTTTTTTCGTTCTTTCTCCTCTTTTTCCTTGAACTCGCGCCATCCTGACATGCTCTCAAGCCCCCTTTGGGAGTGCTTGCTACCGGCCACTTTTTCGGGTGACGTTTTATATATTATCTGCTCGCCCGCGCTTTTTCAATAGCTGCGCCCCAAACCTCGCCAGGGACTCCACCGATCCTCAATCACATATCACTCCAAACAGAAAATTTACCCGCTGTATACGCCTCACTTCACTGTAAATTTGTTGCGCGGCCCGTATTATTTATATCCCAATTTCGCGCCGGTCCCCTGCCCCGCCCTTATCATTGCATGGCGCATCAATCCCGGATCCCATAAGTCGAATCTTAAATATCCAGTCATTTATTCAATTCCTGCATAGTGAACCGTATCAGGCGCCTTGCCGGTCCCACTCACACTATCCGGCCTGCATTCTCTATATATAAGGTATTAAACATTAGATTCCGCCCCATGAAACCGCACCCTGCCCCGGAACGCGAAAAAAGCCGCCTCGGGCAAGGCGGCTTTCCTCTAGGGTGTTGCAATCGGCAACACTAACTTCAACTCACTGATCTTATCGACGCTTGAACCCAAAAACTTTAGGGTTTTCTTAAAAAACTATGGGCTATAAATATTGGCTTGTTTTCTTGGTTTTTCAGCATATCAATATTTCTCACAGCTTTTTATCAAAAATATCCTGCTGTTTTTTGCTAATGCTGCTAAGAATACGCCGGATTTCTCACACAATTCAGCACCCGTTGCCTTGCCATGGGAAACCACATGGGATTCCATGAAATTACACTGTTATTTCAAAGATATCATATGTCGTGGCATAATGTAATCCTGAACGTGGGGAGATTAAACAATAACCAGGAGTGAACCCGGATGAAAATAGGTACGGTTAAAACTGCTATATTTTTCATTGTGCTGGCGGCAGTCTCTATGGCTGCTGCGCAGGAAGCGGAGATTGCACCGCAATGGCTCACCACGCGCTGGCAGGCCAAATGGTGCTCGCATCCCGATGGCCCGGGTCACGATGCGGCCCTGTTCCTGTTCAGGAAACAATTCACGCTTGATGAAAAACCGGCAAAATTCATTGTGCACGTGAGCGCGGATCAGCGCTATCAGCTCTATGTGAACGGTGCGCGCGTGGCGTATGGCCCGGCGCGCGGCGATGTGCTGCACTGGCGGTTTGAAACCCTGGACATTTCGCAACACCTGGCGCCGGGAGTCAATGTGCTGGCAGCCAAAGTGTGGTCCGCGGGCACGATTGCGCCGTGGGCTCAGCACACGGCGTTCACGGCCTTCATCATGCAGGGCGACGGCGATGCGGAACGCGTGATCAATACACCCTCCGGCTGGAAAGTATTCCATGACACCGCGTGGGAGCCAGCCCCCAGGCCGGGAACCAAGCCGGCCCACAACGCAACCGGGCCCACAGAAAAATTTTACGCCGAAAAACATGCGTGGGGCTGGATGGCGCCGGATTTCGATGATGCGCAATGGGCCGGGCCCGTGGAAACCGCCGAGGGCGTGCCCCTGGGCCTCATGGGCGACGGCAGTTCCCTGTGGACATTAATTCCGCGCCCCATTCCCCTCATGGAAGAAAAAACCGAAAGATTTCCCCAAGTGGTCCGGGCGAAAAAAGCCGACGTGCCCCGGGAATTCCTGGATGGAAAAGCACAGGTTCACATTCCGGCCAACACGCAGGCCGTGATTCTCCTGGACCGCGAGGTGTTGACAAACGGCTACCCGGAACTCGTGGTGAGCGGCGGCGCCGGGGCAAGCATCCGCCTGTCCTATGAAGAATCCCTGTTCAAGTACCCGGAGGTCATGGTCGGCAATCTCATTAAATTGAACCGGAACACGACCAAAAAATGCCAGATACGCCAAGACAACAGGTTTGACGAATTCTTCCCGGATGGCGGCGCGTCGCGCCTTCTGTCACCGCTGTGGTGGCGCACATTCCGATACCTGCAGATGGACATTGAAACAGGCGGCGAACCCCTGACCCTGGAAGATTTCCGCATCATCGCAACCGGCTACCCGTTCCACGCGCTCGCGGATTTCGATTCCAGCGACCCGACTTTGAAAACCATCTGGGAAACCGGCTGGCGCACGGCCCGGCTCTGCGCGGGCGAGACGTATTTCGACTGCCCCTATTACGAGCAGCTCCAGTACGGCGGCGATACGCGGGTACAGATGATGATCAGTTACTACGTTTCCGGCGACGACCGCCTGGCGCGCAACGCCATCGAACTCATGGCGGATTCGCGCATCCCCGAGGGCATCACCCAGAGCCGGTATCCTTCGCGCATGACGCAGGTTATCCCCACGTTCTCTTTGGCCTGGATCGGCATGATCTACGACCACTGGCTCATGCACGGGGACCTTGAACTGGTGAAAAAACACCTGTGGGGCATGCGCCAGACCCTGGCCTGGTTTGAAGAATACAGGCTGGACAACGGGCTCGTCGGCGGCGCGCCCTGGTGGAACTTTGTGGACTGGTCGTGGCCCGGGGGCGTGCCGCCCGGCATGCAGGGCAAGGGATCCTCCATCATATCGCTCCAATACGCCATGGCCCTGGCCCAGGTCGCGGAACTGGAGTCGCTGCTCGGCAACCACGCCGACGCCGCGCGATGGTCCGGGCGCGCAGAGCAAATCATCGCAGCGGTGCGCGACACCTGCTGGAACAAGGACAAGGGCCTGCTGGCCGACACTCCGGGCGCAGAAACATACAGCCAGCATGCTGCCGCGCTCGGCGTGCTGTCCGGCGCCATCCCCCAAAACCAGTGGAAACAGGCCGTGACAAACGCTCTTACCGGCGACTCCATCACGCAATGCTCGCTGTACTTCCGGTATTACCTGATTCGCGCGGCCGTGAAAGCGGGCCTGGGGGGGGAATACCTCTCCATGCTCGGCCCCTGGCGCGATATGCTGGACATGGGGCTCACCACCTGGCCCGAAACCCCGGAACAGACCCCGCGCTCCGACTGCCACGCCTGGAGCGCTTCCCCCACCATCGACCTCCTGTCCGTGGTGTGCGGCGTCAAGCCCGCGGAACCCGGTTTCGCCACCGTGGACATAACCCCGCACATCGGGTCTCTGGAATGGGTGGCGTGTAAAGTCCCGCACCCCCAGGGAATCATCAAAGTGCGCATCGACACGCAGGGCGGCCGTTTGCGCGCGGACGTGGAACTGCCCGGCTCACTCCAGGGCGTGCTGCATCTCGGCACAAAAACCATTCCTTTGAAACCGGGGCGTCAAAACGCAACCGAGTGATTCCTGTCTTGATTTTCCGGCAACGCACAATTTGCGAATTTGCCTTATTTATCAGATGAAAATATTCACAACTTAAAATGTTTCACCCTTTGGAGTGCGACATTTTAATGTCGCACTCCAAAATCAAACCTCTCTTGCCCGTTAAGTTGGAGAATATTATCCTTGTATCTTCCGCGATGGCTTCAAACGATATTTGCCTTTCTGAATTTTGAATACCGCTGACAATACATCCCCGCCGCGGTTCCTGCTCTTTTCGCCTGATTTTTCTTGTGGGCTTGTCAAAGTTCCATTTATATTATGGAAGTTGATTTTATAAGAAAGGCGGCGCAGCCGCGGCTTTTGCATTTGCGCGGCTTGCCGGAGGTTATGGCAATGACGGACATTCCACAGAACACCGACGACAGCTCGGAGCTGCCCAAGCGCAGCGACCCCGATTCCTACGAGGAGAAATGGTATAAGCACTGGGTGGAAAACGGCGTTTTCGCGCCGGACCCGGACCGCGATGCGCCCCGCTTCTCCATGGTTATTCCCCCGCCCAATGTCACCGGTGTGCTGCACATGGGCCACGCGCTCAACAACACGCTCCAGGATATCCTGTGGCGCTACCACAAGCTCATGGGCCACGACTGCCTGTGGGTGCCGGGCATGGACCACGCGGGCATAGCCACTCAGAACGTGGTGGAAAAACAGCTCATGGCCCAGAACATGACGCGCCACGACCTGGGCCGCGAAAAATTCGTGGAGCGGGTCTGGGAGTGGAAAGAGCAGTCCGGCGGCACCATTAAAAACCAGCTTAAAAAAATCGGCGTGGCCGTGGACTGGGACCGCGAGCGCTTCACCATGGACGAACAGTGCTCCCTGGCCGTGCGCACCGCGTTCAAACAGCTCTTCGACGACGGCCTCATCTATCAGGCTTCGCGCATCATCAACTGGTGCCCGCGCTGCAAAACCGCGCTGTCCGACATCGAGGTGGAATACGAAGACGAGGACGGCGCCTGGTACCACATCAAGTACCCGGTCATGGGCACGGACGATTTTATCGAAATCGCAACCACGCGCCCCGAGACCATGCTCGGCGACAGCGCCGTGGCCGTGAACCCGGACGACGAACGCTACATGCACCTGCACGGCAAAAAAATCATGTTGCCGCTTGTCAACCGCGAGATGCCGCTCATCACCGACGAGTACGTGGACAGGACTTTCGGCACCGGCGCGCTCAAGGTCACGCCCGCGCACGACCCCAATGACTTCGAACTCGGCCAGAAGCACGGCCTCGAACAGATCGTGATGATGACGGACGAGGGCATTATCACCAACGACTACCCGGCGTACGCGGGCATGGACCGCTTCGTGTGCCGCAAGCAGATCGTCAAGGACCTCGACGCTGCGGGCCTGCTCATTAAAAAAGAAGCCTACACCCACTCGGTGGGCCACTGCTACCGGTGCAGCGTGACCATCGAGCCATACATCAGCCTCCAGTGGTTCGTGGACATGAAAACCCTGGCCGCGCCCGCGCTCAAGGCCGTGGCCGAGGGCCGCACAAACTTCGTGCCCGGGCGCTGGACCAAGGTCTATAACACCTGGCTCGAAAACATCCGCGACTGGTGCATCTCCCGCCAGCTCTGGTGGGGGCACCGCATCCCGGTGTGGACCTGCGCCGACTGCGGCAAGCAGTCCTGCGACATTGAAGACGTTGCCAAATGCCAACACTGCGGATCCGAAAATATCGCCCAGGACCCCGACGTGCTCGACACCTGGTTCAGCTCGGGCCTGTGGCCCCTGTCCACCCTGGGCTGGCCCAACCAGACAAAGGAACTCGCCGCCTATTACCCCACATCCGTGCTGGTCACAGGCTTTGACATCATCTTCTTCTGGGTGGCGCGCATGATGTTCTTCGGCATGCGCTTCGGCGTGGACGCGCCCTTCCACGATGTGTTCATCCACGGCCTGGTGCGCGACGAAACCGGCAAGAAAATGAGCAAGTCCCTGGGCAATGTCATGGACCCGCTGGATATCGTCAGCCAGTACGGCGCCGACGCCCTGCGGTTCACGTTCGTGAGCCAGGGCTCCATGGGCCAGGACGTGAATGTGAGCGACGAGCGGTTCCGCTCCTCGCGCAATTTCTGCAACAAGCTGTGGAACGCCACGCGGTTCATCCTCATGTGTGCGCCCGAGCCCGCCACGGTTGACATTACGCAACTCAACCCCGCGGACCTGGATATCAAGGATCGGTGGATCCTGTCCCGCGCGCGAGAAATCACGGACAGCGCACGCACGCTCATGGGCAACTACGACCTCAACGAGGCCGCCCAGGCCATCTACCAGTTCATCTGGCACGACTTCTGCGACTGGTACATTGAAATGGCCAAAGCGCCCCTGCGCGGAGACGACCCCGGCGCGCGCGCAGCCACGGAAACCATCCTGCACGCGGTGCTGCGCTGGAGCCTCAGCCTGCTCCACCCCTACATGCCCTTCATCACCGAGGAAATCTGGAGCCACCTGCCCGGCACACAGGGCATCATCCTGGACTCCGGGTTCCCCGAAGTTGCTTTCGAGCAAGACGCGCAGGCCGGAAACACCATCGCCCTGCTCCAGGACGTGGCCCGCGCCGTGCGCGATATCCGCGCCAACCTGGGCGCGGCCCCGCAGGAAAAAATTCCGGCCCTGCTGCGCACCGACGACCCGGACAAGGCCAAAGCCCTCAACCACCTGGCCGAACACATCCGCACCCAGGCCGGGGTCAGCGATTTGGCATTGAACGCGGATCTCGATGCAGCCACCAAATACATGTCCGGCCTGGCCATGGGCGTGGAAGTGTTCGTGCCCGTGGATGAAGAGCGCACGCGCCAGGAAATCGCCCGCCTGGAAAAAAGCATGGCCAATGCGCGCAAAGACATCGAAAAAGTGGACAAGAAACTCAGCAGCCAGGGCTTTCTGGCCAAGGCCCCGCCCGAGGTTGTGGACAAAGAAAAGGCCAAGCAGGCCGAGTTGCTGGCTGACATCGGAAAAATTGAGCAGCGCCTCGCCATGCTCCAGAACGCATGAACCCTGGAGCCGCGGCGCGCATTGCGGGATAATGCCATGGACTGGCGCACCAGCGATCTCGTGGAAAAAAAACGCGGCCTCGAAGTGCGCATCAACCAGGCCGTGGCCGAGGTTTACGCGCTCACGGATGAGCTTCAAAACATGCAGCGCAAAAAGCACGAAATGGAACGGGAAATAGATTCTCTGAAATCTCAGCTCTTGAGTGTAAACAATTTGCTTGGTTCCACATAAACGCATAAACGGAGGGATTCCATGAATTCCAAAACCATCACCTTCTGGGGCATACTCATCGCCGGCGTCATCGCCGTATCCGCGGCCTCCTGGTTCATCGGCAACGCCGTGGCCGGGCATGTGATCCAGAACCGCAAAAACCAGAAAGAATCAGCCGCGGCGCAGTCCTCGGAAAAGGCCGGCAAAAACGGCGGCATGGACCAGAACGCCGAGAGCCTTTCCATCACCGATATGGACCAAAGCGACCCGGTCGAGGCCATCGACGATTCCGAGCCGTCAGCCACGGACACGTCCGACGCGCTACCCGATGAAACAGACAGCCCGGCCGCGCCCGAAACCATCCCCTCCGCAGACGCGGTTTCCGGCGGCCAGCCCGCGGGCCACACCGCCGACGATTCCGCGGACGAACTGTTCGGAGACAATAGCGCCGCCCCGGCAGATGACAATAAAAAACAGCCGCCCGAAGCCGTTGTCACAACGCCCGAAACCCCGGCCCCCGCGGCAAAGATCCTGTACCGCGTGCAGATCGGCGCTTTCTCCAGCCGCGACAACGCCTTGGCCTACGCCACCGAAGCCGCAGAAAAAACCGGCCTCAACGCCTCTCCCATCAAAGACACAGCCGCCAACCTCTACCGCGTGCAGTGCGGCGCCTTCTCCAGCAAGGACAGCGCAGACAAACTCATGCGCGAACTCGAACTCCAGGGCTATAAAGTGCATATGAGTGAAGTGAAATTATCCGAGTAACAAAAAAAAGCCGGATTCCATAAGACAAAGCACACCGCGAAGACGCGGATTCGCGGCATGAAAAGAGTCTTCGACGACTAAAGGAATCTTTTTGAAAAACTGCGTGTCCACTTCGCTCTACCAACTGAGAAGATAAACATAGATTTGATAGGGCGGGGACCCCGATCCCCGCCGGAACCAGGAATTGCCAAACGATTTGCATCTTAAAGCAATCCCGAAATTCCCCAATGCGTCATAATCGAATTTTGTTTGCTTGATTGGCGTCGAGTATTTACAAAATCATACAGATTACGGCGGGGATCGGGGTCCCCGCCCTACAAACCTGCCATCATCGCTTATATTTTATGCCAAAAAGCTGTGGCCGCAGGCGGTATTGTGACATATCAGATGCCGAAGACCGCAAATAGATTGAAGTGCATACCCAGTTTTTCAAAACGGGGTTCCTTGAGAATCCTCCCAAAACCTTCACCGGGCAAACCCCCCGACCACAAACATGTCGGGCAATTGCCTCACTGATTACTTGCGTGAATCTCCATAAAAACCCGATTCACACCGCCGTTCAAGCTACAAATAACGCATGGTGCTCCAGTTTATTCGTTTGTTCATTTCATATTAATTCATAATCAAGATATATAAAATTAAAGATTGGATCATCACTCGTTGCTGCATTTATTATTGAGTGAATAAATCTCTCATTTGCAATCTCGATATTCTTATATAATTTGGTGGAATCTGGCTTTGAAATCTCAAAATTAAAACTATATTTATTTTCAGATTTCGGCTTAAATGAAGAAAGTATAATATCCGCATGATATTTTCCGGGATTCCAATAAAACAATTCAGCAAAAATGCCAGAGCTTTTCTTTAGTTCCTCAGATTCCTTTAATTCCTTTACCTTGGTGTCATAAAATCCTGTAAACAATTGTTTCTGAAAGATTCCTTCTACACTTTTCCCTTTTTCCCTTATTATTTCTGCTTCGGGTTTAATTCTCGCTTTAAGTTCTTCTAATATTGGTAATATACGAGAATCAAGTATCGAAGCTGTATTTTGGTCACCAAATGAAATAGTCAACGTTTTTGATGTGTCTTTCTTTAAAAGGAATCCACATGGTTCTTCAATGATTGCTTGATTATTATCAGATCCGCTTTTTGTTGGATCCTTAATTGCAAACCAGTTAAATCGCGAATTTTGATTTGTTTGCAGATTTGTAATCACAAGAAGCATTGAATCAATAAAAACATCCTCATTTTCGGCCACAAGTGATAAATTGAGTGTTAATGTATGACCATATCCAGTATACCCCAACTCCATTTTATTGTTTCTGCGAATTTGCACTTTGCCTTTACGGAATAATTTCTGATATAGGCGTGTGAAGTCTGGTCGAAAAAAAGCAAGAACTGCAACTGCCGCTATTACCATATCTGTCCAAGTGATCTTATCCATAATCTATAAACTCCGATTATCACTATTAAATTATCATTAATAATATCATAAAAAACTCTTTTAACGCTTCTCGCAAAGGAAATTTGTGATAATCTAAGGGTATTCCACCTTCTTTGCGATACAAAATAAATGTAAACTACAAAGCTACGAAGGAATCTTTTCGGGCGCGGCGTCTGCCGCGCCCCAATCCTGCCTATCCTGCCCATCCTGTTAAACAAAACGTCACTCAGCAGCACCCTCCCACGCTCCGGGGCCGAGTGTGTCCTTGAAAAAAGCGGCGACTTCAAGGTTGGAAAACCGGTGGCCCATGCCCGGGTACTGTTACCGAGCGGTCTGCATTTATTACAAATAAACACCTGATTCGACTTGATTCCCATTCCCTTTCGCCAGTTTTTACTTGAATACCTATAATATCCCCATGACAACGGGACTTACTCACATTGCGCTTGGCCTTGGCTCGAATATTGGGGACGGGCCCGCGGCGCTGCGCGCGGCCGTGGCTGAGCTGGGGCGCGGGGGTGTGGAGGATGCAGTGATGTCCCCGCTGTATGCCACGTCACCGATTGGGCCGGTCGCACAGCCGGATTACACGAATGCGGTGGTGGCCGCGCGCACGGGCCTGGGGCCGCGCGAGCTGCTGGGCCTGTGCAAGCGCATCGAGCGCGCCATGGGCCGCGAGCCGGGCGGCATGCGCTGGGGCCCGCGGCCCATCGATATCGATATCCTGCTTTACGGCAATGTTTCCGTTAATGAGCCGGACCTGGTGATTCCGCACGCGGAAATGGGCAACCGGCTGTTCGTGCTGGTTCCGCTCCTGGATGTGGCCGCGGACATGATTGTGCCCGGCCAGGGCGGTGCCGTGCGGGAGTTCGCGGGGCCGCGCATTCTCCGCCTGGAAACCACGGATCAAAAAATCCGGAAAATTATTGAAATATAATTAATGTCCCGTTAGGATCGTAGTAGAACTGCTTGGAGCCATCGCCGCCCGAGACAGTATAACTGAACGCAATTCCAACAAGGCGCTCCGAGTATTAATGAGCGCCTTTTTCATGGGAGGAAAAACCATGAAAGTAACAGTCAACACCTTGAGGGAAATGAAAGAAAACGGTGAGAAAATCACCATGCTCACGGCTTACGACTACCAATTCGCGCGCATCCAGGATGCCGCGGGAGTCGATACCATGCTTGTGGGCGACTCGCTGGGCAATGTGATGCTGGGTTACGCCAACACCCTGCCGGTGACCATGGACGAGATGATCCACCACACCAAGGCTGTGGCGCGCGCCGTGAAACGCGCGTTCGTGATCTTTGACATGCCGTTCATGAGCTACCAGGTGTGCGTGGAGGACGCGGTGTTCAACGCGGGCCGCGCCATCAAGGAAACCGGGGCCGAGTGCGTGAAGCTGGAAGGCGGCGGCCCCCTGGCCGCGGAAGCCACGGCAGCCATTGTGGACTGCGGCATTCCCGTGTGCGCGCACCTGGGCCTCACGCCCCAGTCCGTAAACGCCATGGGCGGGTTCATGGTGCAGGGCAAGGCCCTTGAGAAAGCCAGGGAAATTTTCGACCAGGCGGAAATGCTCCAGGCCGCGGGCGCATGCATGCTGGTTCTGGAAGCCGTGCCGTGGAAGCTGGCCCAGGTGCTCACCGAGCGCCTGACCATTCCCACCATCGGCATCGGCGCGGGCCCGCACTGCGACGGCCAGGTTCTGGTGGTGCATGACATGTTCAACATGTCCGGCCGCGTGCCGCCCAAGTTCGCCAAGGTCTTTGAAGACGTTGAAAAAATCATGTCCCGCGGCGTCAAGAATTATGTCAAGGAAGTCAAAGCCTCCACGTTCCCGGAGACCGCGCACTCCTTCGCCATTGACGACGCGATTGTGAATAAGCTGAAACCCGCTGCAAAGAAAAAGGCCGCGAGCAAGAAAGCAGCTAAAAAGTAATGCGGATTCCGTTCTGCCCGAAATGCTTTTTTAGAAACGCGGAAACCCTTTTTGGCAAAAAGGGTTTCCGCACCTTCCCAAAAATCTTTGGGGCGAAACCGCACCCGACGGCGCGGTATCGCCTGTTGCGCGGGTTCCGGACAGAACAGATGATATATAGAATTATCGGCGTTCACTCAACAACAGCGGTTTTATCAGAAACCGCAACAGGAACATGCCATGCAGATTATTGAAACACCCCAAGCCATGCAGGCATACGCGCGCGAGGCGCGCGCCCGGGGCCGCACCATCGGCCTGGTGCCCACCATGGGCTATTTGCACGACGGGCACCTGTCGCTCATGCGCGCCAGCGCTGCGGATAACGATATCACCATTACATCCCTGTTCGTGAACCCCACGCAGTTCGGGACCAACGAGGATCTGGACAAGTATCCGCGGGACGTGGAGCGTGACTGCCGCCTGGCCGAACAAGCGGGCGTGGATGTGATGTTTACGCCCGCCAATGACATGATGTATCCGGAGGGCTACCGCACGTACGTGCGCGTCAAGGACTGGAGCGACCTGCTGTGCGGGGTCACGCGGCCCGTGCATTTCCGGGGCGTGACCACGGTGTGCTGCAAGCTGTTCCACCTGTGCAAGCCGAACCGGGCGTACTTCGGGCTCAAGGACGCGCAGCAGTGCCTGATCATCAAAAAGATGGTCGCGGATCTGAACATGGACCTCGAGATTGTGCCCATGCCGCTTGTGCGCGAAGCCGACGGCCTGGCCATGAGTTCGCGCAACGTGTACCTCACGGACGAGCAGCGGCGCGACGCCGTGCGCATCAGCCAGGCGCTGTTCCAGGCGCGCGACATGGTGGCCGCGGGCGAAACAGATACCGCGAAAATCAAGCGCGCGGTGCGCGATTACATCACCCAGTCGCCCCTGGCGCGCATCGATTACATTGAAACCGTCAGCACCCAAACCCTGGAACCCGCCGGCGCCGCCGGCCCGGGCACGCTGTTGGCAGCGGCCGTGTTCTTCGGGGCCACAAGGCTGATTGACAATATTATCATTGAAGGTTGATTTACTTTTTATTATGACAAAAGAACCAGAGAGGTAGACCCGATGATCCGGCACTTCTGCAAAGCAAAGATTCACAGAGCCACAATCACCGAGGCCAACCTGGATTATATGGGCAGCATCACCATTTCCACGGAACTCATGGAAGCGGCGAACCTGTGCCCTTACGAAAAAGTTCAGGTAGTGGATATCGACAACGGAGCGCGCCTGGAAACCTATGTGATACCCGGCGAACGGCGCCCCGGCGAAATCTGTCTCAACGGCGCGGCCGCGCGCCTCGTGCACCCAGGCGACAAGGTCATCATCATTTCCTACTGCATGATCGATGAAGAGGAAATGAAAACCTTCAAGCCCACCGTTGTATTCGTGGACGACAATAATAAGATCACGGAAATCAAGGAGCACGAGATCGCTTTCACCTCGCGCCTGCAGGTCGTGTCCGAAGCCCGCTGACCCCCTGCGTTTGACTTTCACACAACCCCGGGTTATTCTTGCCAGAAACAGGTTTTGGGTACCACTATACCAGATCCGCGCAAAGGAAATGTCATGACTGAACAGGAAACATCCGAAAAAATCCGGCAGCTTAAAAAAGAGCGCAACGCCGTGATCCTGGCGCACAACTACCAGATCCCCGCAGTGCAGGATATCGCCGACTACACAGGCGACTCCCTGGAACTGGCGCGCATCGCCTCCAAGACCGACAATGACGTAATCGTGTTCTGCGGCGTGATGTTCATGGCCGAAACAGCCAACATCCTCAGCCCCCAGAAAACCACGCTCATTCCCGACCCCGAAGCCGGGTGCCCGCTCGCCGATATGATTGACCTCAAAAAGCTCCAGAAAATGCAGGCCGAGCACCCGGACGCCGTCACCATCTGCTACGTGAACTCCAGCGCCGAAGTCAAGGCGCACAGCGATGTGGTGTGCACTTCCGCCAACGCGGTTAAAATCGTGCAATCAATCGACAAGCCCATCATCTTCGTGCCGGACCGCCACCTGGGAGATTACGCCGCGCAGAAGACCGGACGCGAAGTCATCCTGGGTCCGGGCTGGTGCCCCACGCACTACAACATCGACCCCGACGATATCCGCAAGCTCAAAGAGCAGCACCCGCACGCCGAGGTCGTGGTGCATCCCGAGTGTACGCGCGAAATCCTGTCCCTGGCCGACCACATCTGCAGCACCTCGCAGATGATCCGCGCCGTGGCCGCGTCCAGGGCGACGCACTTCATCATCGGCACCGAGCAGGGCCTGCTGCACCGGCTCAAACTCGACAACCCGGACAAGACATTCCTCACGCCCGGCCCGTGCCTTTGCCCCAACATGAAAAAAATTACGCTCGACAAAGTACTCCGCTCCCTGGAGACAATGGAACACAAAGTGGTGGTGCCGGAGCCCACGCGCACGCAGGCCCTGGCCGCCCTGGAAAGAATGCTCGAATATGTCTAAGCACACATTGAAAAAAGTCGGCCTCATCGGCTGCGGCGCCATCGGCACGCGCATCGCCCAGGCCCTGGACACCGGGGAACTCAACGCCGCGCTCATCGGCATCTGCGACATCCACGAAGCCGCGGCGCGCAAGCTTTCCGATTCTCTGAGCAGCAACCCGCCCATCATGTCCGCCGCGGATATCGCCGAACACGCGGACATCGTGGTGGAAGCCGCGCACGTTTCCGCGGTGGCCGAAGCCGTGGACCTGTGCATCGCCAGGGGCAAAGACCTCATGGTCATGAGCGTGGGCGGCCTCACAACCGAGCACTTCGAGCGGTTCGAAAACAGCGACACCAACCTGTACATGCCATCCGGCGCCGTGTGCGGGCTCGACGGCGTGCTCGCCTCCAACCTCGAACACATCGACACCGTGACCCTCACCACGCGCAAGCCCCCGGCCGGGCTGCGCGACGCTCCGTTCATCCTGGAAAACAACATCAACCTGGACGGCCTCACCGAAGAAATAACCGTGTTCGAGGGCTCGCCCGCCCAGGCCATCAAGGGCTTCCCCAAGAACATCAACGTGGCCACCACCCTGTACAACGCCGCCAACGTGGACGGCAAATTCCAGGTGCGCATCGTGGCCGACCCGTCCGTGAGCAACAACATCCACGAGGTGGCCCTGTCCGGAGCGCTCGGTAACATCCACATCACCGTGGAAAACGTGCCCTCGCCCGATAACCCGCGCACCAGCGCCCTGGCCTACTACTCGGCCATCGCCACTCTGCGCAAAATCCTGTCCCACGTGAAAATAGGAACCTGAAAGCGCGCACCGGGCCGGCACCGAAACAGCGGGCTCGGGGAGTCGCCAATAAGATTCAAGCAGAAACTGACCGGGGAGAAACGCAGCACAACGGCACAGCACATTCCAGAACCTGGTGCGGATCCATTTAACGGAACAGCATTCCATATCAGGTCCCCCTTGGAAAAGGGGGATCAAGGGGGATGTAACCGGGTATCGACCAAAAACTCCGGCCCGCACCGCCTTGCGCACACAATAAATAGCTCGTACTCAAAAGGTTGATGAATTAAAAATGATTTTTTATGGAGTGCGGCGATTCATCGCCGCTTTCGCGGTGCGGGATCATCCGGAAGGCGCAGACATATGCCGGGAATTAATTTCCGGCATGCAAAGCGACATTGAAATGTCGCACTCCAAAGGGAAACCTGTTTTAATCAATAAATTCTCATCCGTTAATAAGGCGAACCCATTATGTTCGAGATAATAACAAATCCATTCTCATCACACGGAACAACCACATCATGACTGAACTCAAACCAGAACACTACATGGACCTCGTGAAACGCGCCCTGGCCGAAGACATCGGAAGCGGCGACATTTCCACCCAATGCCTGAACCTGGGCGAACGCCGCGCCAGGGCCGTGCTGCGCGCCAAAGACCACGGCATCCTGGCAGGCCGCGATGTGGCCGCTGCATGCTTCCACGAGCTGGACCCGGATGTGGCCATTGTTTTCAAGGCCAAAGACGGCGAGCAAGTGCGCGACGGAGCGGTAATCATGGAAATCACGGGCCGGGCCGCAGCCCTGCTCGGCGCCGAGCGCACCGCCCTCAACTTTCTCCAGCGCTTGAGCGGCATCGCCAAATACACCTACCTCATGGTGCAGCAGACCGTGGGCCTTAAGTCCGAAATCTACGACACGCGCAAAACCACGCCCGGCATGCGCATGCTCGAAAAATACGCGGTGCGCATGGGCGGCGGCCGCAACCACCGCATCGGCCTGTTCGACCAGGTGCTGCTCAAAGACAACCACATCCTGCTCGCGGGCGGCGTGGCCCAGGCCGTGCAGGCCGCCAAAACCCACCTGGGCGCGGAAGCGTTCGTGGAAGTGGAAGTGGAATCCATGGACCAGGTGCGCCAGGCCCTGGACGCGGGCGCGGACCGCATCATGCTCGACAACATGAGCTTCACGCAGGTCGAGGAAGCCATGCAGCTTATCGACGGCAGAGCCGAGGTCGAAGTGTCCGGCGGCGTCACCCTCATCACCGTGGGAACCATCGCGGACATGCACGTGGATGTGATCTCCGTGGGCGCGCTCACCCACTCGGCCGACGCCATGGATATCAGCATGGATTTTCAGCCGGAATAACAACAGCGGGAGGCCCACAAAATGCTGCTGGCCATAGACGTAGGCAACACCAACATCGTGCTCGGCGTTTTCGATGACGAAAACCTGCGCACCCATTTCCGTCTCTCCACATCGCGCTCGCGCACCGTGGACGAGTACGGACTCCAGATCATCGCCCTGCTGCGCACCCAGGACATCCGGCCCCCCGACATCCACGACGTGATCATCTCAACCGTGGTGCCGCCCATCACCGACACGCTCGCCGAAACAGCCAAGAAATATTTCAACACCGAAGCCCTGTTCGTGGACCCGGGCATTAAAATCGGCCTCAACATCAAATATGAAAATCCCAAGGAAGTGGGCGCGGACCGCATCGTGAACGCCGTGGCCGCGCTCGCCATCTACGGCGGCCCCATCATCGTGGTGGACTTCGGCACCGCCACCACATTCTGCGCCATCAACGAAAAGGCCGAGTACCTGGGCGGCGCCATCGCACCCGGCATCGGCATCTCCATGGAAGCCCTGTTCCGCGCCGCGGCCAAGCTGCCCCGCGTGCAGTTCAAACGCCCCGAGCGCATCATCGGCAAAAACACGGTCGAGTCCATGCAGTCCGGCATGTTCTACAGCTTCGTGTCCCAGGTGGACGGCATGGTCACGCGCATGAAAAAAGAACTCGGCGAACACACCCGAGTCGTCGCCACCGGCGGCATCGCCACCCTCATCGCCCCGGACTCCAAAACCATCGACCACGTGTCCCCCCTGCTCACCCTCGAAGGCCTGCGCATCATCTACGAAAAAAACAAAGCATAATCTCACCGCATGCATGCAGCATGCGATGAAATCGATCTCCATTAAGCCAATATTTGATTTTAATGGTAATCGTGCCTGAAAATGTCCAGGTTGCGAACTTACAGTTTCAAGAATTCATCGGGGGTGATATTTGCCTGCTTGAGGATTGCGCGCAGAGTGCCTTCCGGCATATCGCCCGCATGATTGGGAATTGTGGTTCTATGGCGCTTTTGCGGATGCATCCAGATTTCGTGGCTGCCTTTGGCATTTCGGTCAAACACAAACCCGGCTTTCCAGAGCTTGCGCACAATGCCGCTGTATTAAACCCGGCCGGGACGCCCATCAACCAACCCCGATGGCGATGTCAACAACGATATCTTTGTCTGGTTTCCTGATTCCGGGCGGCAGGGGATCCCCGTGCTCTTCGTAGGATTCCACAAGTTTGCGGGCCACGTCCCGGGCGATTTCAATTGTTTCGGACAGGGTTCTGCCCTGCGCCACAAGTCCGGGCAAATCCGGGCTCGTACCCACATAGCCACCCTGGTCCAGTGTTTCAATATGGAGCTTGATGCAGATTTCACTCATTGGGGCACAACCCCTTTGCTGATTTTATTATAGCCGAAAACCGGACACGTGTGAAATCCCAACTTTTATGGATACCCTCAACGATAATCCCGTGAGGTGCAAAAAGTAATGGGGCTATTCCCAAGAACCCCTTTGGCGGGCGGGTTTCCTGAGCCGGTGCAGGCAATATTTTTCCCTCGAAATGGCGACAATTGCAAAAACCCCTTTATTTACACGAAAATTTATTTAAAGAAAAATCTTCAAAAACGTTAAAGTTTCCGTTAAGATTGTCGATATAGACAATAGAAGTGCGAAAAGGTGTTGTTTGATGGAAATTTCAAACATTCCAAAGATCCAGGCCCAAAAGGCTGAGGAAACGCAGAAGGTTAAACGCGTTCCTCCCAAAGCGGGCAGCAGCGCCTACGCCGCCAATAAAGCTGAGGACCAGGCAGATATCTCGTCCAAAGCTAGGCAGTTACTCCAGTTGCGGGAATCCTATCGCAAGCTCGACGCCAAAGAGGATGACAAAGCCGTCAAGCAAACGCAGGACAAACTGGAGCAAGGCGTTACCAAGCTCTCTTCGGAGGAAATCGTGAGCAGCATTCTGCAAGGAACGCTGTTCGAGGTCGTTTAGCCTTTTCGCCTTGTTGGGACAACGTAAATCAATACTCCATAGCTTTGCTAATGGGGTTTTTTGCGTTTTTTAACAGGGCCAAAAAGTAATCATTGGTCTTTCATAGTGCTCATTGATAATCAATAGTTTACAATTGTATTCTAACGCGGCGCCAAGGCACAAGCACCAGTGAGTATCGAATCTTCAGGGTGTTTTCGCTGCTATACCCCCCTCTACATAAGCGCTGCATGGATACCCCGGCATGCACGGATCAGCGCACCCGGCGCATATGTGCATAGGCGCCATGAAAACACATATGACGATACGGCAAATATGTGGTACCCTTTTTAGAAGGTGAAACGCCGATGAAGCACGAAAAAAACGCCACTATCGAGCCATATCCCAGGATGAGGCAGCTCACCATTGACGGCGGCTGGATCAATTCCCGCAGGCACAACATTCACGGGCTGCTGGAGATGGATGTAACCAATGCCCGCCGGATTATTGCCGCCCACAAACAACAAACCGGCGAAACCATTTCCTTCACGGCATTCATGCTGGCCTGCCTGGCGCGCGCTGTGCGCGACAATCCACGCATGCATGCTTATCGCGACTGGCGCGGCCGTTTGGTGATGTTTCACGATGTCAACGTGAATACCATGTTCCAGGCGGATGTGGACGGCCGGCAAACCGTTCTGCCCCATATCGTGAAAGCCGCGGACAAAAAAAACGTGCGCCAGATCCACGATGAAATCCGGGCCGTTCAGCAACAACACACCACAAGCCGAAACAGCGATGAAGCGCGCTATATCAAACGATTCGTAGCCCTTCCCGCATTCGTGAGGCGGATTTTTTACTGGTATATCTATCGCAACCCCTACTTTTTACACGAGCGGTTCGGCACGGTCTCCCTAACCGCCGTTGGCATGTTCGGCAAAGGCGGCGGCTGGGGCATTGCCTTCGGCAACAACACCCTGTGCGTGACACTTGGCGGCATCGCCGAAAAACCCGGTGTTGTGGACGGGCGCATTGCGATCCGCGATTACCTGTCCATAACACTCACCATGGACCATGACATCATTGATGGCGCGCCCGCCGCCCGATTCGCGCAGCAATTCAAAGACCTCGTGGAAACAGCGCACACACTGCGCGACATAGGCCCCGCGCATTAATGCAATGCGGTTTCAACCAGGCGCCCCAACATCGCGCAATTAAAAATATTCAGCGTTATGAGCAATGCGGTGTTTGCGTGCGGATGGGCGCACAACCTGAACTGGCTTTTTAATTCAGGAACGAGCGCCCGGGGCGAGCCCGCACGATCCGGCCCTCTGAAGCATACGAAATTCCGCGGCTCAGAAACGGTTCAGGCCAAACCGGGATTTCATATGGGAATATCGGCTTATGTGCGCAGCATGCAACAACTGATTAGTTGTAATTTACGAACTGGAAAGGAAACGCGCCCTCATTGTCTTTGGCGATTTGAATGACCTTTTGCAGATCGTCCTTGACCTTGCTGGTAACCCTGAGCCTCTCGTCCTGAATCTGCGTTTTGACTTTGAGGCCATTTTTCTTAATGAGTTCCACGAGCCGTTTTGCTTCTTCCTTGGTGATGCCCTCTTTGAACTCCAATGTCTGTTTGAGCGCGCCCTTGGACGTGGGCTTTTCTTCCCCGACATCAAAGAATTTCAGCGATACATTCCGCTTTGTCAATTTCGCCTGAACCACGTCAAGCAGGTTTTGCAGAGTCAGCTTGCTGCCCGCTGAAAGCAAAATGCTTTTTTCCTGCAGCTCGATGGCCGGGTTGCCGCCCTTGAAATCGAAGCGTGTTTGAACCTCTTTGCGGGCCTGGTTCAAGGCGTTCTCCACCTCGGCCAGATTGAGCTTGGATACGATATCAAATGAATATTCTGCCGCCATGCAACGAACTCCTTTTCAGTTGGCATTCACCATAACAACAACGGCTTGCAATCCTGATTTCCTCGGCCTTCAACATGCAATGTGCTCTCTTGCGTCGGAACCGCGCTGTTGAGCTTGATCTTAATCGAAATTTTTAAAAAGACACGTTTTTGTTCATCTGAACAATGTGCTGAAAATTTTATAACGCCGGGCCGCGGGGAGTCTGCAGCAGCCGAAAAGCTCACTTTTGCCCCAAAAGGCCGGGCGCGTTTTCCCGCTGCGATTATCTCAATTTACTATTCTCTGGCCGAGCCGTTTTAACAATCATCAGCAGCGCCATGCCAAGAGCGCACATTAATGCGGCCATGCTTATGGCCATGCCGCGGCGCGCGCTGTCCGGCCTGAAAAGGAATCGGATTTCGTAATATCCCGGCGCCAGGGCCACGGCGCGAAAGCAATAGTTTGCCTGCTGATAAGGAATTTCCTTGCCCTGGACCTGCATGCGCCAGCCCGGGTAATCAATTTCACTGATGACCAGGATAGAAGGCTCGAGTATGTTCGCCTGAATATGTGTTTCATTAACGGATTTACGGTTGGACCGGATCCACTGTTTGCCACGCCGGGGCGCGCTGTGCGAGCGGATAAACTCGGGCGGTTTGCGCAGCACAACGGAAACGCCGGGATCAAAGCCGGGCGCCAGCATGCGGCCCAGGATTTCTTTGTCATTGCCCGCAACCTCGTAGTTCTTCACAGCATATGCTCTTGGCAGATACGGTTTGAAACGGTACAGGTTCACGCCCTCGATATCATCCAGATACTCAAGCTCGGGGCGATACTGATGCACGGGCCTCGATGTGGCGACATACTTGACATTCAGCAATTTAAGCAAAGTGGCGTCGGGCGCGGTAAAGCTCAACCATGCGCCTTCGACAAATGAGCCGGCTGCGCGGCGCTCCTGGAAGGCGCGCACCAGATCCCGGTACCGGTTGTAAAACAGCGAATCATAACCGCGCGTATCCTCCAATTCAAAAACCGTGGCGCTGTTCGGCTCCAGGATATTGCCGTTCATAATCTGCCCGGTGATTTCATTGCGCACGGATCCGGTCATGAACGCATGGAAACGGTACGGCTCTCCGTGGTCCGCCTTGACAGCATCCACAAAGCCGGACCTGGGAAACACTAATTTGGAATCGCTCGCCGTGTTAAAACCAACGCCCCATGCCAGGAGATCGCACATGAGCAGCACAAAACTCAGCGCCACGGCCCATGTCGCGCCAAGCCTGACGCACACGGCGGGGATGGCTGCGCACAGCGCCATGAATACCAGGAACCGGATGAGCCCATGGGCCTGCATGCGCCACAGGGTTTTCCAGCCTATTGCCTCATACGTTCCTATTGCGGACAGGAGCAATATGCCCGCGACCACACAAAGCATCGCACATATCCACAACCCGGAACCCTGAAATCGCGCAGGCCGCTGGCCGGTTCTCGCCAGCGCATCTACGCCGAACCCGGAAAGCATCGCCATGGCAAAGCAGAACAAGAGGCCGAACCGGCCCGCGCTGAAAACGCCTATGGTGGGAAACGCATGCAGCAGCAGTCCGTATACAGGAGTCCGCGCGGCAATCAGCAAAGAGAACACTGCGAGTGCGGCAAAAAACATCCTGGCGGCGTTCCTCGGTCGCACCAGGGCCAGGCCCGCGAAAAACACTGGTATGATGCCGCAGTATGCGAATGTTTCCGCATAACTGTAACCCTTCCAGATATTATGCTGCGCGGGATTCCCGAAAAAATCCGGCAAAACCAAATGAACATACGGCGCCAGGGACCGGGCGAACCCCATAACCACACCGGACTCCGCACCCGCGGATTCCAGGCGCGGCGACAGCGTGAACAGTTCGTAGGAAATGCTTAACTGAACAGCCCCGATGCCCGCGCCCAGGCCCATGATTATGGCGAATGCCAGAGCGCTGGCGGAAATCCGTTTCCATGCCGGCGCACTTGCCGCGCGCCCGAAAATCGCCTGAAACACAAATAGCAGCGCCAGGGCCATGGCTGAATAAAAAGCCATCTGCAGATGCCCGGCAAGCAACTGCATTCCGAACGCGGCCGCGCCAATAACCGCATACCTGGCGCGGCCCCGCTCCACCGCAAGGCAATAGCCGAGGAACATAAAGGGAAGCCAGGCCGCGGTATAAATAAATTCGGGGCGGGACAGCCACACAACGAACCAGCCGCTGAACATAAACGCCATGGCGCCAAAGACGGCGCCTGCGCGGCCCGCGCCAAATAATCGCAAAAGCAGAAAAACGCCAATTCCGGCCAGCCACATATGCAGCAACGCCGCAACACCCAGCCCGTGCTTCACCCCCATGATGGAGAACACAACATGCGCCGGAGGATAAAAAATCCCGGATTGCGCGTTCGCCGCATGGGGCGCGCCCGAAAATTGATAGGGGTTCCACAGGGGAACAACACCCTGGCGCAGCGAACGCAGCGAATGCTCGCGCCAGGGATATGACTGCAAAATCGCATCGGAAATCAGACTGTTGTGGAATTCTGTTTCAGCGGCGGGCGCTCCGCCCCACGGCAGTTGAAACTGCAGAACATCCGCTGGCAGAAGTGTCCTGCCGAAAAAAAACACATTGCCCAAAAAAACATAAGCGGCCAGAAAAAGCGCCGCCACGCAAATCAGATCCTTTTTCCGCTCCACACGCAATCCCATATGCCACGAAAATCTCAAATACTGTATTCACAATCTGACCATAGAAACACGGATGCCAGAAATAAATCCTACCACACATCATCCGTGTCCGGCAATGCCGCGCCCCTGCCGCATGCCGCGTAAACGGGGCGCAGCCGATCCATTTCAGGAAGGCTGGCTAACTGCGTTGCAGGCCCGGTGCGCGCGCCCCATGCCCGGCCGGGGTTTTCTTGCCCGTGCGGTCGGGTCCGGGCCTGCGCGCGCGCCCGCGGAATATGCGCCGCCACCGCCTTTTGATGTGTACGGCGAGCCCGGCGAGCAGCACCAGGCCTGTGATGTTGTGCACGTCGATCCAGTGGTGGCGCAGCTCCGCGCCCTGGTATATTTTCCCGGACAGCGCGGCCCATGCAATGAAACCGGTGGCCATAACAATGATGGCGGCGGCGCTTAACAGGAGTTGCTGAAAAGTGGTGGTCCGAATCTTTTTGGGCAAGCCGGCCGTCCATCGTTTTGCGATGCTTTTCATATATTTCCAATGCAGCCCCATGTGAATCGCTGCGCCGGCCGTAAACAGGACCGCCGCGGCCCGGTGGATGTTCACCCACGCGGATTTGCCCGTGCCCAGAAAAACGTGCGGGGCGCTGCCGCCGCCCACGTGGTATTCAAAAAACATAATCAAACCCGTTGCGAACATGCCTGCCGCGATCCCGAGGTTGAGGGTGTTCACCCGATGATTTGTGTGCTTTGTATCAGCCAATTCTTTCACCGCCCTGTGTGTGCATTCACGCCCCCTGCGCGCTTCGGCCCGGTTTCGCGCCCGAAGCCGCCCGCGGGCCGATGATTCCGTAAAGCAATACTTCGCGGATGGTTCCGAGCACCTGCTCGCGCGGCATGTTCAACCCGGCTAATTCGGGATTTTCCACGGCATTGACGATGGCGTCGAAAAACAGGTGGCGCAGCACGGTTTCATTGATGCCCTTTCGCAACAGGCCGCCGCGCTTGAGCGTGGTGAGCACGCGGCTGAAAATGCTGTCCAGGGCGTGTTTGCGAATGGCCCGGTATTCATCGAAAAGATCCGGATATACCCTGCTGAGTTCGTCGAACTTGCCCAGAAGCGACACGCCGTTGAGCTTGCCCAGTTCTGTTTGAAACATGCCGAGAATCACATCCGGGGCTGTCGGCGCGCTGTTGTCCACGAATGCGCTTATGCGCACAAACACGTCCGCAGCCTGCATGATCACCGCGCGCACAAGATCCTTCCTGTCACCGTAATGGCGATAGACGGTGACCCGGGACACGCCTGCGCCATGGGCCACATCCTCCATGGATGTCTTGCGGATTCCCTGCTCGATAAACAGATCTCTTGCGGCGCGGATTATGCGTTCCCTGGTTTGGTCTTGTGTTGTCATGATACAAAAATAACATTATTTGTTTCATATGTCAACTGCATGATTTGCATTCATGCTGAAAGCCGAAGGCGCCGAATAAGGCGAAAACAAGCCTGGAAAGAGGTTGTGAAGCCCGGGAGTTGCCGCGCCAAACCGTTTAACAATGCGGGGTATGTGAACAAGATCCACAAATGGCTTGCGTAGCGCGTGATTTCGAACCTGTGATTGGCGCGGACCGCGGCGGCAGATGTCGTTTTCGCCGCAGCCCGCGTGCGCGCTTTTTGCCTTTTGCCAATTCCGCGAATCAATTTATAATTGTATGGGAACAGTCTCGAAGGGCCCGGCGATTTTTTTATGATAGAAAACCTTGTGCAGCAATTTTCCATATATCTTGGCGGGGCGCCGCTTGTGGCCATGGCCGCGGCGTTTGCGGGCGGCGTGCTGGTGAGCCTCACGCCGTGCGTGTATCCGGTGCTGCCGCTCACGGTGGCGTTCATCGGCGCGGGCAGCGCTGGTTCCACGCGCATGCGCGGGCTGCTGCTGTCCCTGGTGTATGTGGCGGGGCTGGCGCTCACGTATGCGGCGCTGGGCGTGGTGAGCGCCCTGGCCAACAAGGTGTTCGGCGCCCTGTCCACAAGCCCGTCCGTGCTCATTGGCGTGGGTATTTTCTTCCTGATTTTCGGGCTGGCCATGATGGATGTGATTCCCCTGCCCCTGCCCCGGGCCCTGACCAATTTGCAGCCCAAACAGCGCGCGGGGTTTGCGGGCGCGTTCCTGGTGGGCGTGCTCAGCGGGCTCATCGCCATGCCCTGCTCCACGCCCGTGCTCCTGGCCATTCTCACGCACATCGCGCAGCACGGGGGGGTCGTGTACGGGTTCGGCCTCATGTTCTGCTATGCCCTGGGCTTCGGGGTGCTGCTCATTGTGGTGGGCGCGTCCGCGGGCGCGCTTACGTCCCTGCCCAAAAGCGGCGCGTGGATGAACTGGACCAAGCGCATCGCCGGGCTCGTGATTATCGCGTTCGGCGCGTTCTACCTGTTCTCGGGCGCAAGAGGCCTGCGCAGCGGCGCCGCGCCCGCGGCTTCCGATGAATCTTTTATCGCCGTGGACGGGCCCGAATTCCTTTATAAGCAAATCGGGGACAAGCCCGTGGTGTTTGTGTTCTTCGGCTCCTGGTGCAAGGTGTGCGCCGAGGAAGTGCCCGAGTTGAACAAGCTTTATCTGGCGTACAAGGACAAGGGCCTGGCGTTCTATGGCGTGGATATCACGGACACAGAGGAAAAGGCCCGCGAGTTCATAAAAAAACATGATGTGCAGTACCCGGTAATCTGGGATTCCACACAGTCCAAAGTTGCCGAGGAGTTCAAGATTCTGAGCACTCCGACAATCATCATATACGATGGCCGCGGCAAGCGCGTGTATTCCGGCGCGGACCCGCCACACGCGCTGGATGCGCACATCGCCAAAGCCCTGGGCCGGCAGGACGCGCAAACCACGGACAAACCCGGCCCCGCCACGCCCGAACTCACACACAGCGCCCTGCTCGAAATCACGATCATCGGTGATATCGAAGACCCGGCGTTCCTGGCCCTGTCCCGGGCCGCCGAGTCCTTTGATGATGCGAACAAGGAAATCGTTCTGCTTGATGTCGAGGACCACGCGGACCGCATCCTTGAAACGCCCTACAGGCCCCTGGATGTGCCCGCCCTGTTCGCGTGCCTGGTGGATGTGGCCTGCGCGCGGCCCATCACAGACCCGGACTCCGTGGAAACAACCCTGCGCCGATTCATTATGAAATTTTCCGATGCGCAACAAGGCGCGCTTGAGCCCTCGGGCGGCGCGCTCGAACCCGTGCGGTGACGCCGCATGGTGTTTGCGCACCCCTGCCGCAATCTGCTATTTTCAATTGCAGCAATTTCAAATATAATGTGCCGCAGGAGACAGTCTCGACATGGGCGCGGCCACCCGCAATAAGATTCGCTGTGTAAACTGCAATTTCGAAACCCCTGAGCCCTGGCACGGAAAAGTGCTGGAATGCTCGGGCGAGTGCTACACCACCTACACCCTTGTAAAACCCGGCGACGATCTCAACCGCGTGAAAATGCGGCTGTGCGAGATTTTCTTTGTGGACGAGCACAAGCTCCTGCCCCCGCCCGACGAACTGGACCGGCACATCGAATTCAAAAAACTCACGGCCCCCGAGCCCGGCGAATACTACCTGTTCGCACGCGAATACCGCGTGCCCGAGGATGAAATCGAAAAACTCAAAAACGCCGCGCTCAGCGAAATCCTGGTGAGCCTGGACGCCCTGGAGCGCCTGGACGCGGCCATGGAACGGTTCCGCCGCGACCTGCGCGACGACGCCTCCCGCGACAAACTCCTGCACAACATCCAGGTCGTGGAAAAACTCGTTGTCATGATTCGCGAAAAACTCGAACTCCTGGACTGATGGAAAACCCTCAAGGCAATCCCGAACTTCTCGGCCTTATTTTGGATGAAATCCGCACGCACGGGCTCATGCCGTTTGTGAGGTTCATGGACCTGGCCCTGTACCACCCCGAGCATGGATACTACAATGCGCGCGCCCGGGTGTTCGGCCGCGGCGGAGACTATTACACGAGCGCGGACCTGCACCCGGCGTTTGGCGCGCTCCTCGCGCGCCAGTGCCAGGACATGTGGCAAGCCCTGGGCCGCCCCGCACAATTCACCATCGTGGAAATGGGCGCGGGCCGCGGGTTCCTGTGCCGCGACCTGCTCGCGCACCTGCGCGAAAGTTACGCGGATTGCTTTTCCGCCACACGCTATATCATCGACGAACGCAGCGCCGCGCGCCGCGCCGAGCAAAGCACGTTGCTTAAAAGCAACACACCGGCCGGGCGCGTGGCATGGCGACCGCTCGGCGAAATCCCCGAAAACAGCGTAACCGGCGTGTTCCTGTCCAATGAACTCGTGGACGCATTCCCCGTGCACCGCGTGCGCATGACCGGCCACGGCCTGCAGGAACAGTTTGTTGAGGAGCGCGAGACACAACTGCATCTGACATGGGACACTCCGAGCACAGACGAATTAGTTCAATATCTGAATTCCATGAACATCGCGCTGCAACCCGGCCAAACCGCGGAGATTAACCTGGCCGCGCGGCAGTGGATGCGGGACGTGGCCGCCCGCCTGGAGCGCGGGTTCGCGATCACCATGGACTACGGCCACCCCGCGCCCAAACTCTACAGCCCGGCGCGCCCGGCCGGCGCCCTCATGTGCTACCACATGCACGAAGCCGCACACGACCCCCTGGCGCGCATCGGCGAACAGGACATGACCGCGCACGTGAATTTCACGGACCTTATCCGCACGGGCGAGCGCCACGGACTGCGCAACGCCGGGTTCACGCGCCAGATGTTTTTCCTGGGCAGCCTGGGCCTGGACGAATTCGCGGCCCGGGCGCGCGACACCCGCGACCCCGGCTCTTTGCTCAAAAGCAACATGGCCTTCAAAAACCTCATCGACCCCGCGGGCCTGGGCGGCTTCGGCGTGCTCCTGCAATGCAAAGGCTTCGCCGATATCCCCGCCCTGCGCGGCCTGCGGTTTAATCCGCAACTGCGAAATTATTGAATTATTCCTGAATTTTTTATCAATCATTCCATGAGGAACATATAGCTATTGGCCTAATTAATCGGATAAAACCTTTCATTAATTAGACCCGTTTCCCTTTGGAGTGCTGCATTTCAATGCCGCTTTGCACGCCGGGAATTAATTACCGGCGCATGTTGGTGTATCCCGGAAGTTCGTGCACCGCGAAAGCGGCGATAAATCGCCGCACTCCAAAATCAAACCTCTCTTGCCCGCTATGTTCAAGATAATGAGGCAATTGCCCGGCACGCTTTATGCCGGGCAATTGCCGCCAAAAAGTTTTGGGAGAATTCTTAAGGAACCCGTTTTCAAAAGGGTTCCTTAAGTCGTCGAAGACACAATTCTTTACTCATAAAGCCTTGTCTTTTTCACCGCACCCAGTCGTTCATTTTATCCGCGGGGATATCCGGGCGCACGAGCGCGGCGGTTGCTTTATCGCCATCCACTTTCACATATATAAAATGATAAAATGCGCCGCCGTCCGGGCTGTTGTATTTCTCCGGCGGCACGCTTACGTCCAGGCCTCCGCCGCTGCCCCCGGTGATGATAAAATCCGTGGGGCCGATGCGCGTGCGGTCATACAAATGGATGTGGCCCGCGAAGAAGTAGCGCACCTGGTATTGATCGAGAAGGGCCAGGAACTTGTCGGCGTTTGCTTTCCAGAAACCCTCTTCCCAGTTCTGGATAATGGCCGGGGGATAGTGCATGAACACCACGGCGCGGCCTTCGTGGCCTTTGAGCGCCTTTTCCAGCTTCACGATCTGCTCGTTGCGCAGCATGTCGAACGCCACCACGTCCAGGCCGATGAACCGCCACCCGCAGTGATCGAACAAAAAATCCGAGTTGCCGAAAATCTCCTCGAAGCGCTTGCGCCCGTCCAGTGTGGTGTGGCCTTCGGGGCTGCGGTATTCGTGGTTTCCGGGCGCCGCGAACCACGGCACGCCGGCCTGCTGAATCTGCGACAGGTACATGGCGTATTCTTCGGGAAAACCATTGGAGGTGATGTCGCCCACGCTGATGGCGAAATCGGGTTTCATCTCGCGCACCAGGCTCACCAGGAACTCGAACACGCTGGTGCTGCCCTGGTTGTCCGCCATAACTGTGAAGGAAAACCCGTCCGCGCAGGACGTTTCATCCAGTTTCGCTGCCTCGGCTTTATTGGGGTGCGACAACTCCGCGCCGCGCGCAAATGAAGCGCACAAAATCATCGCCATAATGATGAATGTGATTTTTTTCATGATTCCGGCCTCCCGCACCATTTTCAGCATAACCCGCGATAAACGCGTTTGCAAAGAGGCCCCGCCAGTTTTAAGATATCAGCATGGAAACAAGAGCGGACATTACGCTGCGCGACGCACGGGCCGAAGACGAAGACGCGTTCTTCGAGTTCCTGCTCGCATCCACACCCGAGTGGGAAGCATTGCTTGGCGAGGACACGCGCGATGTGGTGTCCCACGTGTACCGCAAGCGGGGCAACCTGTTCAGCTTCCAGCATGTGCGCGTGGCCGAGATCCACGAACAGACCGCGGGCATGGTGCTGGGTTACGACTGGCGCTTCAAGCAGGAGCAGACCCTCACCACAGGCATCCTGCTGCTCGGCCACATCCGCGTCAAGCACCTGGGCATGGTTCCCGCGTTCCTGTCCGGCAGCACAAAAGTGGGCCAGGTGAACAAGGGCGAGTTTTTCATCAGCAACATCGCCGCGCGCCCCGAGTTCCACGGCAAGGGCGTGGGCCGCGCGCTCCTGGACGACACGGTGCAGCGCGCCCGCGCGCACGGGGCCGAGGCCATCGCCCTCGAAGTCAAGGAATCCAACAAGCGCGCCGTGCGTTTTTATGAAAAGCACGGCTTTGAAATCGATTCCGAAATCTCTCTCAACGTGAACGGCCCCGAATACCTTTTCCGCATGATCAAAGATATCGTATGAGCGACATAATATCGTATAAAATGCTGGCGCCGGGCAGCGAGGCCGAGGCCTGCGAACTTATTGAACGCGTGTTCATGGAGTTTGTTGCGCCCGGATATTCGCAGCGCGGCGTGGATGAATTCATGTCCTATGTGAACGCCGCGCGCATGGCCGAGCGGCGCACGCAGAACCATTTCGCCGTGGCCGCACACTGCGCGGGCCGCATCATCGGCGTCATCGAAATCCGCGGCAACGAGCATGTGTCCCTGATGTTCGTGGACAAAGAGCACCATGGCCGGGGCGTATGCCGCACCCTGTTCGATAACGCCGTGGACCACATCCGCGCCGCGGGCCGCGCACCCTCGGCCATGACCGTAAACTCCTCGCCCTTTGCCGCGCCCGTGTACGTGCGCCTGGGCTTCTCCGTGCAGGAGCCCGAAAAGGAAATCAACGGCATCCGATTCATTCCCATGAAAATGGAATTGTAAGCGCGCATGGCTTTTAAGCAGCGAAAATCACAGCGCCAATGTGTTCGATATAATTGCTGTCGATTTCTTCGGGGGTTTTCAGCAAAGCGTCGATAGGGGTGTCGAATTTGTAAATGGTCTGCGCCACAGCATCGCCCACCATGTCGATGCGTTTGAAAAAACTTTTATTTCTAAAAGATTCCGAAACCACATAAACATCAATGTCGCTGTCCAAGTCCGAATTTCCCTTGGCATGCGAACCAAAGAGAATAAACTGGGATACGATTATGTCCTTTTCTTCAAGCATGGTGCGAAGATGATTTAAAACTGTCTGGATTGTTTTTCGATCCATTGCAGGACGCCTCAGGATTTTTCCACGGATTTCTTTGTTCGGATTTTAGAATAATCCTTTGAAATGGCCCGGAGTTCTTCGGGGTACCTTGTGGGCACGCTTGCCAGGGATAGTTCATCAATAAAATACTTTAAGTCTGGAGGCGGCGCCAAGTCAGCTTTTTTGAGGAGCGCATTCAAGTTGTGTGTTTTGGGCGGCTCCTGATTGTGTTTTAAGAATACCATGGCTTTGAGCGCTTTTTCCACTGCGAGATGGCAAAAGAAAACGCAATGTATATATCGTGATGCTTCTAAAAGCACGTCTGCGGTTTCAAGGTCAGATGCCGCCTGAAGTAGCCATTCTTTATGATCCTTAACCGCCATAAATTTATTATATCCATTTGATGCAAAAAGCAAAACCCGGCTCGGATTGTGGTCCGCGCCGGGTTATTGGATTCACCGTTCAAGGGTGTTGCCGGGTGTTGCTTTATTTCATGTGCGCATCACGCGAGAGCGGCCTGGATGTCGGCCTGTGCGGATTCGGAGATGGGCGCGATGTTGAATTTTTCCACGAGTATGTTGAGCGCGGCCGGGGTGATGAACGCGGGCAGGCTGGGGCCGAGCTTGATGCCCTGGATGCCCAGATGCAACAGGGTGAGCAGGATGGCAACGGCCTTCTGCTCGTACCAGGACAGGATCATGGTGAGGGGCAGGTCGTTGACCCCGCACTCGAACGCGCCGGCCAGGGCCACGGCGATCTGCACGGCGCTGTAGGCGTCGTTGCACTGGCCCACGTCCAGCAGGCGCGGGATGCCGCCGATGTCCCCGAACTCGAGTTTGTTGAAGCGGTACTTGCCGCACGCCAGGGTGAGGATCACGCTGTCCTGGGGCACGCTCTGGGCCAGTTCCGTGTAATAGTTGCGCCCGGCTTTTGCGCCGTCGCACCCGCCGATGAGGAAGAAGTGCTTGATGGCGCCGCTCTTTACGGCTGCGATGACTTTATCGGCCACGCCCAGCACGGCGCTGCGCGCGAATCCGATGGTGATGGTTTTTTCCTCGGCGTCTTCGGCAAAACCCGGCGCGGCCAGGGCGGCTTCAATGACCGGTGCGTAGTTGTGGTCCGCGATATGCTTGACTCCGGGCCATGCTGTGGGGCCGCTGGTGAAGATGCGGTCAATATAGCCCTTGGGCTTCTGGATGCAGTTGGTGGTCATGAGGATGGCGCCCGGGAAGTCGGCGAATTCCTTGCCCTGCTCCTGCCATGCGCTGCCGTAGTTGCCCACCAGATGACTGTATTTTTTAAGGCCCGGATAGGCGTTGGCTGTGAGCATTTCCCCGTGCGTGTACACGTTGATGCCCTTGCCCTCGGTCTGCTTCAAAAGTTCTTCGAGGTCCTTGAGGTCGTGGCCGCTGACCACGATGCACTTGCCCCTGATCGGGGTTACGCGCACGACCGTGGGTTCCTGGTCTCCGTACGCGCCGGTGTTGCCCGCGTCCAGCAGTTCCATGGTGCGCAGGTTGATTTCTCCGCATTTGAGCGCGCAACTCAGCAGCATGTCCACGGTGGGGCTGGGGTTGGTGAGCAGGTCCAGGGCGTTGTTGATGTAATCGTAAACCGCGTCGTCTTCCTGGCCCAGGATGGCGGCGTGGTACGCATAGGCGGCAACGCCCTTGAGCCCGTAGGTAATGAGTTCCTGCAGGCCCGTGATGTCGTCGCCAAGGGTGTCCCTGCGTTTGAGAATGCCGACCTCGTGGCCCTGGGCGATGAGCCCGGCCAGGTCCCCGGCGGGTTTGCAGGACTCGGGCCTGCCCGAAGCATCGGCGCCGGCCAGGGCAACAGCCTTGTCCAGAATGGCTCCGGCGTCCTTGAGCACGCCCGCGAGGCGCTCGGCGTCGAAGTTGACATTCGTCAAAGTGGAGAACAGGGCGAATGCCTGGAAGCGGTTGATTTCCTGGTCGGACTTGCCTTGCTGTTTGGCCGCCGCGGCGTATGTGCCGATTCCCTTGCACGTGTGGACCAGAAGATCCTGGAGCGCGGCTACGTCGGGATCCTTGCCGCACACGCCTTTGACTGTGCATCCTTCTCCTTTGGCTGTTTGCTCACACTGATAGCAGAACATGGACATGATGAGAGACCACCTTTCTTGATATGGGTTGGTTTTTTTAGTTTCTATTGCGAGACGCGCTCCGGGCGGCGTCTTTCAATCGATTGGGTGAAAAATACCGGGCTTTCTGGTCGCGCACCCAGAAATCGGCGAAGCGCTCGCCGGGCGGCGCGTTTTTAATGAAGTCGTTCACGATCCAGTCCACGGTATCCACGAGTTCGGCCGGGTAGTCGGCGTCGCCGATCACATCGGCCAGGCGCGGGTGGCGGCCCAGCTTGCCCGCGGCCAGGATGCGCGCGCGGGGCGCGGACGCGGTGATGGCGTGCGTGGGGCAGATTGCCTCGCACGTGTTGCAGCCCAGGCACGCGGTGCGATCAAACAGCGGGGGCGCATCGTCCACGGTGATGGCCTGGTCCGGGCACGCGTCCGCGCACCCGCCGCATTCCGTGCACTCGGACGGGTCCACATCGGGCCGCACAGCGCCCATGGCGCCGATGTCCGCAATCTGCGGGCGCGAGCACCCGTTGGGGCAGCCGCTGATGGCGATGCGGAATTTATGGTGGAACAGGATGCGGTCGTCCTTGATGCGCGCGCGCAGCTTTTCATTGATATTATCGCGATCCGCCCAGTCCTCGATGGCCGTGCGCCATTCATCCGTGTCAATGAGCGCGTTGGGGCAGTTGCTCAGCTTGTGGTGGCAGGACTCCACGATAAGCATCTGCGCGCCCTCAGTATTGTCCGAGGGAATCATCCTCTTGAGTTCGTCCTCGGACTTGCCGCCCATCACGGATTTGAACCGGTCTTCGGCCTCCTGGAAATCCGCGTATGTAACCAGTTCGCCGCCGCGTTCGGCCACGCGCTCATTCACCTTGCGGCGCACCATGCCGCGCACAAAGAACGGCACGCGCCTGAGCGCCAGTTCAGCATCAGAGTCCCAGGGCAGGTTGGGTGCGGGCATAGCAGTCGGATCCTTTCGGCGAATTGTCACAACCTGGGATTAAGCGGCACTTTGAGGAACGTCTTCGTATTCAAGGATGTTCCCGGTGCGGTCCACTTTCATGCGTTTGATCGGAACTTTGCTGCCCGTGTTGTCGCGGGCTTTTTGCGCGGCGAACAGCAGGCCGCCGCAGCAGGGCACTTCCATGATAACCACAGTGATGGAATTGATTTTTCGCTTGGTGAGGATTTCCGACAAGCGGGCCACCTGGGATTCGTGATCCTCGAACTTTGGGCAGGCGATGGTGAGGTAAGAGCCGGACAGGGCCTTGCTCTGCATCACGTCCGGGGCCGCGAAGCCCGCGCAGTCTCCCACAAGCAACAGGTCCGTATTATCCAGTTTGGGATTGTCCGGGCTGGTGAGCTGCAGCTTGAGGGGCCAGGTGGAGTGCGCGGGTGTGCCGGCTTTCTGGCCCGCGCCCAGGGCATCGATATTGGCGCGCGTCTCAGCGGACAGGTCCGCGGGGTCCGCGCTCGAGCGGAACGCCAGGGACGGGCACATGGGCGGATGGGCCGCGGGTTTTTTGCCTGCGGGTTCATCCTTTTTGGTCTTGGCCAGGTGTTCCTCCACGGCCTGCTCGTCAAATGCATCGGCCTCGCGCTCCACGATAGTGAGCGCGCCCTCGGGGCACTGGCCCAGGCACGCGCCCAGGCCGTCGCATAGCAGCTCGCCGATGACCCGCGCCTTGCCGTCGCGCAGTTCCAGGGCGCCCTCGGCGCACGCCAGAATGCACTGGCCGCAGCCCGTGCAGAGTTCCTCGTCAATTTCAATTATTTTGCGCAGGGTCTTCATAGAAAATGCCTCCTCCGAGTTTGTGCGCCAAACGCGCAAGCGTGGTTTGTTCAAAGTAATCGCGCACCTGGGCGTTGACCGACGTGAGCAGCTCGCCCATGATGCAGGAAGAAAAGTCACAGGCCTTGGAGCCCAGCAGGCAGCCGTCTCCGCCAAGCGGGCCGTCGATGGCCTCGTAGATGTCGAGCAGCGTCACCTTATTCGCAGGTTTTGCGAGTTTCACCCCGCCCTTGGGCCCGCGCAGTGTGGTGACCAGGCCCGAACGCGCCAGGCGCTGGAACACCTTGCTGAGGTGCGCTTCGGAAATATCGAACACTTTGGCGATGTCATGTGTGGACAGGGGCGCGCCGTTGCCGCTCACAGCCAGGTAGGCCATGGAGTGAAAGGCCAGAGACGATGCTTCACTGATTTTGAGTACGTTGGCCATGGGCCGCTCCCTTTTCATCATTCCAGTACCAGAATACCGATAAAGAGCGCAGGCGTCAAGGGGTTTGTAAAAATAATTTGGTATAAAAGTTCCGAATTGACCTCAATGGCGGCCGTACGGCGTCGCTTTAAACGAGGGGTTTTATTACGGAGTTAATGAACGAATGTGTGAATTTGGGAAATGGTCATTTGAAATCCCCTCAGTCAATAGAAGCTTCTTATTATTTATCAAGCCTTAAATGTCGTCATTCCAGCGAAAGCTGGAATCCACGCAGAATCCCACAGTCGGGATATTGAATAAATTGCAGATCAACTTAGACGAATCGGCAATCCGGGTGGCCGTTTATTAAAGATTGGTTTTTGAAATCAAGTAATTTACAAACGCGGAGCAGACCACAAGCATGTATTTTGCATCCTCGAACGATAGGGTTTCCTTATCCATTAATGCATGCCTTATGCCCTCGGCATCGGATGTGTAGCCATACAGATTTTGATATCCTTTTTTCTGTGCTGGGTGGAATTTGATTGAGCCTGTTTTTTCTATGGAATCTAAAGCCTTATTGAGTGTGGCTTTGGGATCTCTGGAAATGATTTTGCATAGGCTTTCAACCGCACTGATTGATTCTTTGATTGAATTCCGATAGTCGGGCGTTTTTCTGTCTGACATTAAGGATAGTGCCGTCTTCGTGTGCTGTCTTACCCCATGGAACTTGTCATCAACGTTAATGACTTGCTCAATTTCTTTAATTTCTTCTTCGGATGTGATCTCGACTATTTGTTTGTCAACAAATCTGTAAGCCGACACTTCTCTTTCAAGATGACGGTTACACGTTGACATAAATTCATCAATGACCTCTTCATACGAATTGATTTTCACAACAAACTCAAGAAAATCAAAAACACAAAACCACTCCCATTCAATGAACCCAGTTTTAATTGTGTCTACAAGGGATCTTGAATTTGCTTCAAATTCATCTATAGGCTTCTTTAAAAATAGAAACCAAACCGAACGGAGTAAATGACCATATCCTTTAGAAGGCATACTTTGGAATTGCTCTTTTTTTACAAAGGACAAGTAAAACACACTCCATAAGGAAACTCTCAAATCTTGGTCCATGCTTTCATGCTGAATTTGCTTTGCTTGTTCATAACCATATCTTTCGGAAAATCGCATATTCATCACCTAAAAAGAGAAATGGTCCGCCTGTGCAACAGGCGGACCATATTATACCATAGACAAACAGCGACTGTAAAAAACTACCCCTCGTAGCGGCCCACGATGCTGATGCTGCATACATTCATGAAGGGGAAGCCGCCGAGGTTGTGGGTGAGGCCGAGCTGCGGGTCCTTGAGCTGGCGCTCGCCCGCGCGGCCCAGGAGCTGCAGGTACATTTCATAGATCATGCGGATGCCGGATGCGCCGATGGGGTGGCCGAAGCATTTCAAGCCCCCGTCCACCTGGCAGGGCACTTCGCCGTCCATGTTGAACACGCCGTCCATCACGTCTTTCCACGCCTGGCCCTCTTTGGAAATCCACAGGTCTTCCATGGTCACGAGTTCGGTGACCGAGAAGCAGTCGTGCACTTCCATCATGGACAGCTCTTTGCGCGGGTCTTTGACGCCCGCCTCGTCATAGGCCTTTTTGGACGCCACGCGCGTGGTCATGAAGTGCGAGCCGTCCCATTTGCTGTAGCCCATTTCCTCGCCGCTCGAGCACGAGAGTTGCAGGGCTTTGACGGACACGAGCTGCGCGTCTTTGCCTTTGAGCTTTCTGGCGATTTCCGGGGTGGTGACAATGGCCGCGGCCGAGCCGTCGGACACGCCGCAGCAGTCGAACAGGCCCAGGGGGTGCGCGATGATGGGCGCGGCCATGATTTGCTCCACGGTCACGGCTTTGCGCAGGTGGGCCTTGGGGTTCTTGACGCCGTTGGCGTGGCTTTTGGCCGAGATGTGGGCCAGCGCCCTTTTAAGATCCTTGTTGTCCACGCCGTGCTTGTGCGCATAGGCCTGGCCGAGCATGGCGAAGCCGCCGGGCGCTGTGATATTGGGGAACCACAGCCAGTTGGTGGGGCCGGAGCCCGCGCCCAGGTCGGGCAGGCCGCCGTAGCCCGTGTCCTTGAGTTTTTCCATGCCCAGGGCCAGGGCGATATCGCACGCGCCCGAGGCCACGGCGTACACTGCGCCGCGGAATGCTTCGGTGCCTGTGGCGCAGTAGTTTTCCACGCGCGACACAGGAATCTTGGGAAGGCGCAGGGCCAGGGACAGGGGGATGGCGCTTTTGCCAACGCCCACTTCTTCCACACAGGTTCCGAACCATGCGGCCTCGATGTCTTTTTTCTCGATACCCGCGTCGTTGATACATTCGGTGAAGGATTCCACCATCAATTCGGACGGGCCCATGTCCCAGCGTTCGCCGAACTTGGTGCAGCCCATGCCCAGAATTGCGACTTTATCTCTGATTCCGTCTGCCATTATTTTCCGCCCTCCTTTGTCTCCTCTTTCACGGGCACAGCTTTCCAGGAATACCCGTGGTAGCCGCGGTCCTTGTCGAACCAGCGGTGGCGGAACGTCATGCGCACCTCTTTGCCGATGGCGAGGTCTTTCTGCTCACAGTCGGTGAAGTCCACAACCATGCGGCCCCCGCCGTCCAGGTCGATGATGCCGTAGCAGCATGGCGGCTCCCAGGACACGGCCAGCATGTCCGCGGTCCAGGTCAGGACCGTGCCGGATTTATCGGAGAACTCGTAATCTTCCTTGGGGCCCATGTCCCCGCAGTCGGGGTTCACGCAGATATCCATGGGCGGCCACTGGGGCGTGCCGCACTTGGCGCACTTGTTGCCCACCAGGCCCGTGATCATCTTGCGGTTGCGCCACAGGGCGCTCACCGCGCTCTGGCCCCCGGCCTCGGCGCGAATGCCCATTTCCACATCCATGAGTTCGCGGAACTTGAGGTACTTATTGTAATTGGGCATTTTGCGCTTGTCCGCCAGGCACCCGGAGATGCTCTTGCGCGGCGCCAGTTTGGTGATTTCGTCCGTGACCTGGAAATAGAGCGCGTCGCAGCCCTGGCCGAACCCGCACACCAGAATGCGGTCCCCGGGTTTGGCTTTTTCCAGGGCCGAAATCAGCATCACGAACGGGTGCGCGGCTCCGGTTTCGCCGCATGCCGCGTGCATGTTGCCCACGAGCTTGTCGCCCTCGGCGCCCAGGCCCTTGGCGATACTCTTGTGTTCGCGCGCGAAAAAGCACGGGAACGCGAATTTGTCCACATCATCCATGGTGATGCCGAGTTTTTTAAAGAGCCCGTTCACGGCCTGGGGGATGAACTTGGTGTAGCCCTCATCCTTGGCCCAGCGTTCTTCCCACATGTAATCGAACTTGGCGCCCGCGCCGCGGTAATGTTCCGCGAAATCGTGGCTCACCGAATAGGAGCCCTTGAACTCGGCGATCACATTCTCGCTGCCCACGCTGAGCGCGGCCGCGCCGTCGCCGAACCACATTTCATAGAAGTACATGGCCTTGGACTCGCGTTTGTCCGACGCCACCACCATGATGTTCTTCTTGCCCCCGGCCACCGCGTCCAGGGCCGTGATCAGGCCCGTGGTCCCGGCTTTTTGCGAAGCCGTCATATCCGCGGTCACCACATCGTCCTTAAGGTTGAGCGCGGTTTTCACAATGCCGCTGTTCTGCCGGTCCGCATAAGGCAGGGTCGTGCTGCACAGGTACAGGGCATCGAGGGTACTCTTATCCATGCCCGCCAGGCAGTCGCGCGCCGCCTCCACACTCATGCTCAGCGCATCCTCGTCCCAGTTGCACAGGGACCGCTCGCCCTGGGCCACGGCAATAACCGCGGGCGCAAACCAGGCCGCGGCCTGAAACATCATCATGCGGTCCACGCGCAGTTTGGGGATATATCCCCCGTACGACGTAATCCCAATCATAGATTCGCCTCCGTTCCTCCTATTGAGTTGGATAGTCGCAATACGAAATCTCTAATTTGCACACCGCCCGGCGCGGCCCGCACACATTCTGGACTGTCCCGGACAGTTCGCCTATTATAGCCCAAGCAAAATTGAGGGGTCAATGAAAATATGGGGATGGGGGTGGAAATCCACTGAGTAGCAGCACCGTATTATGTTGTATCTATGTGATAGGTTTAAATTCTGTCGAGTACAGCGTGGTAGTCTTCAATGGTGAGCCCCATGTCACGAATGATTTTTCGTAACAGCGGCCTTACGATTTGTTGGGATCCATGGTCGGGAATTACAATGATGCAGCCGTGTTGATTGCGGAATGTATTGTGGCTGCCTACGCATCAAACCCATTCAAAACCTGTTGATTCGGCCACCTTATGAAGTTCGCGGTATATTGCCAGCCGGAGTTTTGTCACACAGCGACCTCAAGGCGAATTGCCCCGATAAAAGACGATTGGGGTGCATCGGGTTCGGCTGTGGCCAGATATGCTTGAATCGCCTCGGAAATGTTTTTTTCAAGCGTGGGAAGGTCCGGCGCCTGGGTGTAGCATCCTGCCAGTTCCACAACTTCACCCACAAGCCAGCCGCTCTCCGGGTCTTTTTCAACAATCATTGTGAATGTCTTTTTCATGGTTTCACCTTGAGGATCATTTTCAGCACTATGCATCATTCATGTTCATTATAACATGAATCGTGCCTTTGGCTGCATCCCGCCTTCCTGCGCGGCGCCGCTTTTCATTTTGCCTTGCGCGCATTATCATGCTTGTATGACGCATCCGCCCAAAGTTATTCTGCGACGCTGTGACGAGTACGACGTGCAGGCCCTGCGCGCCATTATTTCGGAGGGCATGGCCGAGCTGGGTTTTGCGCCGCGCGGCCGCACGCTTATCAAGCCCAACGTGGTGTTCGCGCATCCGCGCTACTCGCAATATGCGTATACCGAGCCGCGGTTCGTGGAAGCCGGGGTTTACGCCCTGCGGGACGCGGGCGCGCAAAACCTGGAAATCGGCGAGTCCGGGGGCATGGGCGTTCCCGGTCGCATGCTGTTTAAAACCGCGGGCTACTATGACATGGGACGCCGCGCGGGCGTGCCCGTGCTCGATTTCAACGAACAGCCCTGGGTGCGCGCGCCCCTCTCAAAAGGCGTGGTGCACAAAAGTTTCCTGGCCGCAAAATGCCTGGCCAACGCGGATACCAAAGTCTGGATGCCCAAGCTCAAGTACCACATCACCACAACCATCACCCAGACCCTGAAGCTCAATATCGGCATCCTCACGCACAAGGAACGCATGATCGGGCACACCGAAAAACTGCACGAAAAAATCGTGGACCTGCTCGAGGGCGGGTACCCTGACCTCATCATCTCCGACGGCATCACCATCGGCCACGGGTTCGAGTCCTGCGCGCGGCCCCACCACCTGGGGCTGGTGCTTATGAGCAATCACCCGCTCAGCAGCGACGTGGTTGCCGCGCACATCCTGGGCTTTGACCCGCACGCCGTCAAGCACCTGGTCATCGCGCACGAGCGCGGGTACGGCTCCCTGGAACTCGGGGATATCGATATCACCGGCGACATCACCATCCCCGAACTTCAGGAACGCACGCACGGCATTTTCAGCGATTTTTCAGATTTGCAGCGCGTGGACTCGCCCATGAAATTTTACGAGGGCGTGGCGGCCGGCACAGACATCGTATGCGACGGCGGGTGCGCCACCGCGGTCAAGGGCGCGCTCGGGGTCATCGACGCGCACACGCCCGGTTCGCTCAAAACCGCGCGCGCGGGCGCCGTGGTCACGGGCATCTATGACGGGGACGTAATCCACCCCGGCGAGCCCGTGTTTCTAATTGGCGACTGCACCCGCGTGCTGGGAAAAATCGAGGCGTCCAAAGTGGTGCGCCGCAAAGGCTGCCCGTCCATCACCCGCGACATCCTGTTCCTCATGCCCGGCCTGTTCAGCCTGCCCAACCCGGCCCTGGACCTCAACGACGGCGTGCGCTTCGCCAGGGAATTCGCCACCCGCGCCGCCGTGCGCACCCTGACCAGGGCAAAGCATTCCATGAGCAAAACTGATTCTTCCCCGAAATGAATTTGCGAACAGGATCCCTTTGAAAAGAGTTCTTTAAAAATCCTCCAGAACTTTTTTGCAAACATTCCCCCGGCAAAAAACGCGCCGGGCATTTGCCTCAATTTCCTGAAAGGACATAATATCCAATCACCTTGCGCGTGCATTGCGCCATATACAATTAAGGAACATCTTTATTGACACCAATAGCCATGCTGATACAATAAAACGCGTATTCGCCGAAAATGCGGCGCGGCGCGCGCGCAGCCATGCACGGCCTCACCACCGCACAACACCGGCCACCAGTATTCAGGAGATGATTCACCATGATTGGAAAAAAGATTCGCCTCGAACGCATTATCAACCGGGACACCGGATGCACAGTGATCGTGCCCATGGACCACGGGGTCACCGTGGGCCCCATCCACGGACTCATTGACATGGGCAAAGCCGTGGACCAGGTTGCCGAGGGCGGCGCCAACGCCGTGATCGGGCACCTGGGCCTGCCCCTGCACGGGCACCGCGGATACGGCAAGGACGTGGGTCTCATCCTGCACCTGTCGGGCAGCACGTCCATGAACGCGGACCCGAACCAGAAAGTGCTGATCAGCACCGTTGAGCGCAGCATTAAGATGGGCGCGGACGCGGTGTCCATTCACGTGAACCTGGGCGCGGAAACCGAAGCCTACATGCTGAAGGACCTGGGCGAAGTGTCCCTGGCCTGCATGGAATGGGGCATGCCCCTTCTGGCCATGATGTACTGCCGCGGCAAAAAAATCAAAAACGAATACGATGTCAAAGTGGTCAAGCACGCGGCGCGCGTGGCGTCCGAACTGGGCTGCGACATCGTGAAGCTCAACTACACGGGCAGCGCCGACACCTTCCGCGAAGTCGTGGAAGGCTGCTCCATCCCCGTGGTCATCGCCGGCGGCGAACGCATGGAAACCGACCAGGAAGTGCTGCAAATGGTGCGCGGCATGAAGGACGCGGGCGGATGCGGCGTGTCCATCGGCCGCAACGTGTTCCAGGCCAAGGACCCCACGGCCATGGTGGCCGCCATCAGCGCCATCGTGCACGGCAACCTGTCCGTGAAGGAAGCCATGGAAATCATCAAGGACAAGGGCAGCAGCTCGGCCAAGGTCAAGGCCGTGAGGAAAACCGCGAAAAAGAAACAGTGACTTGCCAATAAGCAATAATCCGGCGGGGCCGCAGGTCCCGCCGTTTTGATTTTTCCAAGGAGTTTTCGCCATGAAAAAGTTTTGGGTGGACGCCCGGCCCTGGAATAAGGACATCGTGACCACGGCCCTGGAAAGCGGCGCGCACGGCGTGGTCGTGCCCCTGGGATGCGACGCCAAAGTCAAGGAACTCGGCCTCATCACCACCATCTCCGAGGACGGGGATCTCAAGCTGGGCGACGATGTGCTGGAAATCAAAATCGAAAACAAATCCGACGAGGAAAAGGTGGCCCTGCTGGGCGCGCACAAGCCCGTGATCGTGGACACCACGGACTGGACCATCATTCCCCTCGAAAACCTCGTGGCGCAGAGCGATCACATCATCGCGCGCGTGGCCAATGCCGATGAAGCGCAGACCGCGATCACGGTGCTGGAAAAAGGCACGGCCGGGGTGCTGCTGGCCACCACGGATTTCAACGAGATCAAAAAAACCGCAACCCTGATGCTGCAGCACAGCGAGCCCCTGGCCCTGCAGGAAGTGGAAATCACGGGCGTAAAATCCCTGGGCATGGGCGACCGCGTGTGCGTGGACACATGCACGAACATGAGCCCGGGCCAGGGCATGCTGGTTGGCAACGCCGGGGGCGCCATGCTCCTGGTGCACGCCGAAAGCCTCAGCAACCCGTACGTGGCCGCGCGCCCGTTCCGCGTGAACGCGGGCGCGGTGCACGCCTACATCCGCGTGCCCGGCGGCAAAACCCGGTACCTGGGCGAGCTGTGCGCGGGCGACGATGTGCTTATCGTCAACCACGACGGCCAGACCATGCCCGCGGTGGTGGGCCGCGCCAAGGTGGAAAAACGCCCGCTCATGCTGGTGGAAGCCCAAACCCTGGGCGAGCCCGCGCGGCGCCTGTCCCTGGTTCTGCAAAACGCCGAAACCATCCGGCTCACGCGCCCGGGCGGCGAGGCCGTGTCCATCGTGGCCCTCAAACCCGGCGACAGGGTGCTGGCCTACCTGGGCGGCGAGGCGCACCATTTCGGCATGAAAATCCAGGAGTCCATCCAGGAGAAATAACCGCGCGCCGCGCCTTGCAAAACCCGGTTGTATAAAGTCCGATCCGGCGCGGCGCGATGTGTAAATTTTTATACGTCCGTTCCCGAAAATACTTGACAATCACCCTTTGAAGTGGATATTCTTAATCGGAATTAAATTTGAGGAGGAACATATAAATGTCCGACGATCTGAATGCGAAAATTATGGAATTTTTTGAGGCAAAACGCGGCAAAAAAAACCGGTTGACCTACAAAGACGTGCAAAAGGGCATGCCCGATTCTGACAAGCGCGCCATCAAAGTCGCCCTGGCCGACATGACAACAGAAGGCACTCTGAAATACTGGTCCAGCGGCAGCACCACATACATCATGCTGCCCGACCTGTACGAAGATCTCATCAAGCAGGGCGGCGAAGGCCACCAGGACTGATCCACCCGGTTTTCGCACCCGAAACGCACACAGCGATTAGACAAATCACGACTTCATTTAAGAAGCCCGGCCCTCAGCATTGAGGGCTTTTCTTTTTCTCCAGACCCCGCTTTGCAAACACACATGGACCTGTTGCGCAAAATGCGGTAAACTGACAACGTGGAAAAACCGGATGCGCAAAAGTCCATGCGCGGAAAAGATCATATAGCGCATTAACCATGAAATTATTCTGCATGTGATGGTGGAGGCAACCCCATGGCGAAAATCATAAAAGAAGCGGATGTTGCGGTCATTGGATCAGGGCCGGGCGGCGCAACCGTGGCGCGGCAGATGGCGCGCGCAGGCAAAAAAGTGGTGCTCCTGGAATGGGGCCGCGACTGGCGCAACAGCCCGTTCTACGGCACACACACGGGCTGCCTCATGTACACCGACAAAATGGGCATGCTGCTCACCAAAGAAAAACTCAACATCGTGCGCGGCATCATGACCGGCGGATCCTCCAACCTGTACTGCGGCACCGCGTCCAGGCCCCCCGCGTGGCTGCGCGACAAGTACGGGGTCGATATCGACGCCGAAGTCGATGAAACCATCCACGAACTCAACATCGGGCCCCTGCCCGAAAAATATATCGGAGAAGCCTCCAAACACGTGCTGGACGCGGCCCTGAGCCTGGGCCTGGACTGGGAGCCTTATCCCAAATTCATGAACCCGGACAAATGCGCCAACGGCTTCAAATGCGGCAGCGTGTGCATGCTGGGCTGCAGTTGCGGGGCCAAGTGGACCGCCAACGAATACATTGACCAGGCCGTGCTTGAAGGGTGCGAACTCATCACCGGCGTGCGCGTGCGCCGCGTGATTCACGATGGAACCACGGCCCACCGCGTGGAGGGCCGCACATCCACAATGGTCCCCGTGGAGGTGCGCGCCAAGGTCGTGGTGCTGTGCGCCAGCGGCATCGGCTCGCCCCGCATCCTGCAGCAGTCCGGTTTCATGCAGGCCGGACAGGGCATGCTCATGGACCCCACGGTCATGGTGTACGGCGCATATGACGGGCCCGGCACGTACGCGGACCCGCAGATGTCCATCGGCTCCTATGACGATTCCAACGGCTACATCCTCAGCCACCTCATGGACCCCTGGCTGCTCTACCCGCTCATCATGATGCTCAAGGGCCCGGGCTACGCCCTCACCTTTCCGCGCTACAAGCGCTCGCTCGGCATCATGATCAAGGTCAAAGACGAAGTGGCGGGCGGCGTGTTCCCGGACGGATCCATCAGCAAGCCCATGACCGTGCGCGACAGGGACCGCCTGCGCCACGCCGAAAATGTTTGCCACAAAATCCTCATCAAATCCGGGTGCGACCCGCGCACCATCTTCACCACGCCCCTGCGCGGCACACACCCCAGCGGCACCGTGCGCATCGGGGAAATGATCGATTCCAACCTCAAAATCAACGAACTCAACAATATGTACGTGTGCGACGCCAGCACATTCCCCGAAGCCCTGGACCGCCCCATCGTGCTCACGGTCATCGGCATGGGCAAACGCCTGGCAAAGCACCTGCTCAAAACGCATTTCGCCTGACCGCATTCGAATTCAGGCGCCGGAGAACACACCATGGAACCCGTCAGCCGCATGCTCAGCGCGGACTACATCGTGCTCGTGAACGCCGCGGCCCTGCTTTTCAACATTTACCTTATTGTCAACAAGCGCTGGAACGAGCTGGCCATATTTTACGCGGCCGTGGCCGGGAATGTGCTTGTTGAAATCGGGCTCATGGTTTCGGGCGCGCGCGGGTTCATGCCGGACACCGCGTTCGCGCGCTACGGCGCCCTGGCCTGCCTCACGTGGTCCGACAACGGCCTGTTCGCAACCATCGCCTACATGAACGTGCGCTACTGGCTCAAAAAGGATTATCCCGTCAATCTCATCTTCGCCGTGAACATGCTGTTCTTCATCGGCCTGCCGCTCTTGTCCCTTGATTACAACCTCGCGCCCCTGGCCGACGTGAAAACATGGCGCATGGTGCAGGCGGGCCAGAGCTTCGGCACCGGCATCGCGCTCCTGGTGTTCCTGGCTGTTATCATGGGCATGGGCTACTCGCGGGTGCTGGCGCGCATCATGATCGTGGGCGTGGCCATGGAAGCCGCGTTCGAGGCGCGCCTGTTCCTGGTGGGCGTGCGCCCCCTGGCCGAGGGCCAGAGCATGCCCCTGGCCATCTTCCGCAACACCACGGAATTCAAATTTCCCCTGGCCATGTGCCTGGCCTTCATCATCATCAAGCTCATCTGGAAACTGCCCGAACTCAAAGACAAGGCCCTGGCCCGCGGGCAGTGAATTGCAGAATAATGCGGTCCTGCCATTCCCACTGAGATTCTTAATAGCAACTTGAGACTTCTTCGCTTTCACGGTGATTTCGTGGCCGTGCGTGGACCCCAGCCTGCGCTGGGGTGACGTTCCTTGGGGGCTGGGATGTTTGACAGGAACAAACTTTGTTCGACAAATGGCGTGTTCTTATTATACACAGCGTCATATTGACTAAGACAACAGGAACGCAATGGTTTTCCTATATGAAGAAGCATTGCATTGCTTTTCTCGTTCTCAATAAGTATTTGCGCATGTTGAAGGTTTCTTGAAAGCATTTAGCTTTGTGAAAATGGATTTGGTGGATCAAAACACGTCTCAAATTGAACCGTTTTCCCTTTGGAGTGCGACAATTTATTAGTGGCTTTGCGTGCCGGGAATTAATTCCCGGCACAAGCCGGTGTATCTCGGAATATCTCGCGCAGCGAAAGCGGCGATAAATCGCCGCACTCCAAAACCAAACCTTTCTTGCCCGCAACGTTTGAGAAAATAGCCCTACCGGTCCAAGGTCTCGATCAGGTCGATAACAAGCGAGCTCCAGCCGAAGTGGGCGGCGCCGTGGCCCTGGCCTGTGAGGGGGTCGTAGTATTCGCGGAACCCGCTGCGGTCCACCATGTCGATGGTGCGGATCGACAACTCGCGGGCCAGGTCCTCGCGCCCGTAGCGCCGCAGTCCCTGGATGGTGAGCCAGTTGGTGTTCACCCACACAGTGCCGCGCCAGTACTGCACGGGGTCGAACGCTGGGTGCCTGACATCCACGGTGGGAACCGGGTATTCGGTCCAGAAAGTTTTGGAGTCCGTGAGGTGGCTGATGAGGTGCGCGGCGCGGTCTTCATCCACGATGCCCGCGTACAGGGGCAGGAGCGAAAACGGGGTCAGCACCTTGAGCATGCGCTCATCCCTGCCCTCGAGATCGTAGAACGCGCCCGTGGCCGGGTCGTACATTTTGTTCAAAATATTCTGTTTGGTGAAATCCGCGCGCAGTTCATATTTTTCCCGGCGGTCGGTGTCGCGCAGTTCCTCGGCCATGCGGGCCAGAGTGATTGTGTTTTTGCAGTAGTAGCAGTTCATGTCGATGGCTTCGACATCAAAAAGCGACACGCGGCGCATGCTGGCGCTCTTGTATCCTGACAAAAAATTAAAGCGCATGATGAGGCGCGTTTTGGGAATGTTGAATTTCCAGCGTTTGAATTTTTTAGGGTCCACGCCGAATATGGAGTCCCAGCGCGGGGAGTTGTCGATGCCGGTTTCCCAGGGGTGGTACACGCTGATGAGGCCGTCGCCGTCCGGGTCGCGGTCCACGCTCAGCCAGTCGTGGTAGCGGCACAGGGGTTGAAACATTTCTTCGAGAAACGCTGTGTCGCCCGTGAGTTCATAAATGGCCCAGACCGCGTCGGCGATGATGGGCGGCTGGGTGATGCCGCTGGTGTCGCGGCCCGTGAAGTGTTCGATGCGCCGGTAAAAGGGCCGCAGATGCACCATGTTGGGGATGCGCCCGTCGGGCCACTGGCCGCTGATGAGGGAGCGCAATTCGTTTTTGGCGAAATCCGGGTCGAACCAGCGCAGGGCCATGGCGTGGAAACACGAGTCCCACAGCCACTGGCCCTGGTACATAACGTCGTCCGGGCATGTGAAGTGGTAATCCCTGCCGTTTTTGCGCAGGGTGCGGCGGTTCCGGTACAGCAACCGCTCGGCGGCCTGGCGCACGCGATCCAGTGTGGCTTGGTCCATGATTCAGAATCCGGTCCTTTCCGCGATCAGGAAATCAGCTTTCTCGCGGATCTGCCTGGCGATGGCCGGGGGGCGCTGCGCGCCTTTGATGCGCACGAAATACGGATCCTCCATGGCGTCGAAACCGGCCTTGACGCGTTCGAGGAAATCGATTTTCTCGTACCCGGTGTTTGCGCCGCCGCGTTTTTTGTTGATGCGGTTCACGCCCGTGCGTGGCGACACATCGATGAAGAACACCACATCCGGGCGCGGGAATTTGTTTGTATGTTCATTTATACGGCGCAGGGCGGCCGGGTCTGCGCCCAGGGCGCCCTGGTAGGCGATGGTGGAAAAATAGTAGCGGTCGCAAATCACGGCCGCGCCGCGGTTCAGGGCCGGGCGGATGATTTCGCGCACGTGCTGGCGGCGGTCCTGCACGAAAATCTCGATTTCCTGATCCAGGGACGTTCCGGCGCGGCCGCGCGCGGCAATGTCGCGGATTTTGCGGCCCCAGGGCCCGTCCGTGGGCTCGCGCGTGAGCACTGCGTCGAGGCCCAGGCCCTCGAAATACTGGTGCAACATGGCGGCCTGGGTGCTTTTGCCCGAGCCGTCGATGCCTTCAAATACTATAAAAAGCCCTTTTTCGAGGCGTTTTTTGTTGTTCTCCAATTTGTTCATAAGCCCTCCGCCGCCTTGATATTCTACGGCAAAACCCGCACCCGGGCAAGAATCGGCGCGCGCCGGGCGCAGGGCAATATGTTTGCGCGGCGAACGAACGCATAACCACACCTGTCTAAAAATGTGGGACATGTCAATTTGCTTGCTTATTCTGGATAATAATAACGAACTTATTACAACATATGGAAACGGATTATGGCGACGCAAAAACCTAATGATAAACCATCCAGGCCCAACGGGGCCGCGGGCAGGCCTGCCGCGAATAAGCCCCCGGTGAAAAAACCCGCGGCAAAGGGCAAACCAGGCAGCGGAAAAATCGTGCGCAAGAAAAAACGCAGCAGCATGGGCTGCATGACGTGCCTGACCGTGATCAGCATTATCATGGTGGCCGGCATTGTGGCGGCCCTGTGGGGCACGGCCTGGGGCGTTCTCAAGGTCTCCAAAATGACCAAGGGCCTGCCCGAGGAAATCTCCCTGTTCCCGCTTGAGCACACAAGCTACATGTTCTCCGCGGACGGCATGTTTCTCAAAGAACTGCACGGGGACGAAAACCGCGAATACGCGAATATCAATGAGTTGCCCGCGTTCCTGCAGCAGGCGGTCATCGCCATTGAGGACGAGCGCTACTACAAGCACAACGGCGTGGACATCGAGGGCGTGGGCCGCGCGTTCCGCGACTTCTTCAAAAGCCGCTCGTTCTCGGGCGGCGGCGCAAGCACCATCACCATGCAGACCGCCAAAAACATCTTCCTGTCCCGCGAACAGACCTGGGACCGCAAAATCAAGCAGGCCCTGCTGGCCCTGGACCTGGAGAAAAAATATTCCAAGCAGGAAATCCTGGAATATTACCTGAACCTCAACTACTTCGGCGAAGGCGCGTACGGCGCGTACAAGGCCGCGGAAATCTATTACGGAAAAGACATCAAAAAGCAGAAACTCACTGTTGCGGAATCGGCCCTGCTGGCCGCGGTTCTCAAGGGGCCGGGACTGTATTCCCCGTTCCGCAATCCCGACGCGGCCCTGCGGCGGCGCAATGCGGTTATCGAGAAAATGCACGAACTCGGATATATCACCACCAGTGAATACAACGAGGCCCTGAACGAACCCCTGCCCCGCCGCCGCCACCAGCGCGGCAGCCGCTTCATGTACTATGTGACCTACGCACAGGCCATGCTCACGGACAAAAACGGCGTGTTCAAGTATTCCTCCAGCGAACTCAACACCGAGGGCCTGCGCATCTACGTGTCCATGGACCCGAAACTGCAGTTCTTCGCCGAGCGCACGGTCAAAGGCGGGGTCGTGGCCGCCAACCTGTACCTGGCGACCAACAGGAACGGCGCGGACAACGCCCTGCTCGGCTATGCGCGCAGCACGGATGTGAACCTGCTCACCGTGGACAGCGTGGACGCCTATAAGCAGTTCCTTGAGGATCACATTGCCGAGTACTGCTCGGTGTGCGTGGAAGGCGGCAAAGCCGGAGACGGGGCCTGCAATAAAATCAAGGGCTCGTTCGCGCCCCTGCCCGGGGTCAAGGACGACGGCAATTGCTTTGCCCTGGATTTCTACAAGGACGGCGGATCCGAGGTGCGGTCCGACATTGTAAACAAGGTCAACGACATCAAGCATGCGCGCGAAACCGCGCTGGCCGCCAAGCGCGTGCACCAGGGCGCCATCGCGGCCGTGGATGTGCAGACCGGCCGCGTGCTGGCCCTGGCCGGGGGCACGGGCTACGGCGAAAGCAAATACAACCGCGCCTGGCAGGCCGAACGCCAGCCCGGCTCGTCCTTTAAACCCTTTGTGTACATGACCGCCATCAAGCAGGGCTATCCCATGGAAAGCACGGTCACCGACGGCAAGTACTGCATCAAAAGCTGGTGCCCGCGCAACTATGGCGGCAGTTTCGGCAGCGGCGGCGGGATCACGTTCCACCAGGCCCTGGTCGTGTCCAAAAACATTCCGGCCGTGCGCGTGGGCCAGCTCGTGGGCACGGACGAGGTCATCGCCCTGTGCCGCGAACTGGGCATCACCGGGCACATGGACTCCACACCGTCCCTGCCCCTTGGCACGGCCTCCATCTCGCCCCTGCAAATGGCGCTCGCCTACGGCGCCATCGCCAACGGCGGATTCCGCATCAACCCCGTAGCCATTGAAAGAATTCTCAGCCGCCAGGGCACGCCCCTGTACAAGTTCGAATTCAAGCGCGGACCCCAGGTGCTTGAAGACAATGTGGTGGCGCGCATCGTGCCCGTGATGCAGGATGTCATGACCCGCGGCACGGGCACGGCCGCGCAAATCGGCTATCAGGCGGCCGGCAAAACCGGCACCACCAATAACTTCAACGACGCCTGGTTCGTGGGCTACACGCCCAAGATCGCAGCCGCCGCATGGATCGGCAACGACGACAACACCCTGCTGTGCTCATCGGTCACGGCACGCGGAGACAAGCGCTTCTGCGGCGGCGCGCACATCGCCGGCGGCACCATCCCCGCGCCCATCTGGCGCGACTTCATGAAGCACGCCGCAGCCCAGCTCGGGCCCGCGGATTTCGTGCTCCCCCCCAAGGACGCAACCATGCACCGCGTGAGCGTGGGCAAACCCGCCCGGGAATCAAGCCCCGGCGACGCCATCGAGTTTGAGACCGATTACGAAGACCTTGAATTTGACCGGTCCGGCGCGGAAATCGAAGTGGAAGACGTGACCGCGCCCACCTCACGGCCGCTTCCGCCCGACTTTTTCGATGAACCCGTACGCAAAACTCCAGGCAAAGATGCGGACCTGTTTCCGGAAAATGACACCCTTTACCGCCCGCCCGTGCAAGACGAGGAAAACCTGTTCTGACCGCCCTGCCGCGGCCCATGCGGGGCCACGCCCCGGCTCGTGCGTGGCCCCATGCTGCAAACCAAACCGAAGCCGAAATATTGCTCAGGAGTGACACATCCCCATGGTAATCGGACTTGTCAAAGGCCTGTTCGACTATAACAAAAAAGAACTCAACCGCATCAATAAATTTGTGGATAAAATCAACGCCATCTGCAGCCGGTACACGGCCATGGATGATGCGGAACTCGCGGCCCAGACCCCGGCCTTCCGCGAACGCCTGGAACAGGGCGAAACCGCCGACGGCATCATGGTCGAAGCTTTCGCCGTGGCCCGCGAGGCCGCGGACCGGCGCTGCGGCGTCCTGGCCATGGCCGCCTGGGATGACGACGAACTGAAAACCAGGGTCAGCGACGCCGCGGTGCTCAAGCAGATCCGCGACTTCCGCCGCCGCGCGCACGAGGGCGAAAAACCAGAACTCATCCACCTGCCCGCGGACTTCTACGAATCCGTGCGCAGCCTCAATATCCCGGGCGCGCGCATGCGGCCGTTCGACGTGCAGCTCGTGGGCGGCATCACTCTGCACGAAGGCAAAATCGCGGAAATGAAAACCGGTGAAGGCAAAACCCTTTCCGCAACCATGCCGGTTTACCTCAACGGCCTCACAGGCCGCGGCGTGCATGTGATCACGGTCAACGACTACCTGGCCAAGCGCGACGCCGACTGGATGAGCCCCATCTACAAATTCCTGGGCCTCACCGTGGGCGTGATTCAGCACGACATGCCCAACGACGAGCGCCGCGCCGCATACGAGGCCGACATCACCTACGGCACGAACAATGAATTCGGCTTCGATTACCTGCGCGACAACATGGTCACCTACCGCGAACACATGGTGCAGCGCGGCCACGCCTACGCCATCGTGGACGAGGTGGACTCCATCCTCATCGACGAGGCGCGCACCCCGCTCATCATCTCGGGCGTGGCCGAGCAGGATGTCTCCATCTATTACAAAATCAACCAGGCCGTGAGCGGCCTCATTCCCAAACAAACAAGAATCGATGAAAAATGGGAGGCCGAGGACCGGTTCCGCGGCATCCATGAAAAGAAAATGATCGACGAAATCAAAAACGAGGAAGGCTTCATCCTCGTGGACGAAAAGGAACACTCGGCCGCGCTCACCCCCCAGGGCCAGGAATTCATGGAAAAGGCCCTCAAAATGCCGGACCTGTTCACGTGGGGCGAAAACTTCGACTACGAAACCGCCACCGAGTCCGACTTCGAGCGCATGCGCCAGTACAACGAAATCGTGAGCACGGTGCAAAGCTCGATCAAGGCCTGGACCCTGTACAAGTGCGACGACGAGTACATTGTCAAAGACGGACAGGTCATCATCGTGGACGAGTTCACCGGCCGCCTCATGCACGGGCGCCGCTACAGCGAGGGCCTGCACCAGGCCATCGAGGCCAAGGAAGGCGTGAAAATCGAACACGAAAGCCAGACCCTGGCCACCATCACCTTCCAGAACTATTTCCGCCTCTACGAAAAACTCTCGGGCATGACCGGCACCGCCAAAACCGAAGAGTCCGAATTCACCAAAATCTACGGCCTCAACGTGGTGGTCATTCCCACAAACCAACCCATGGTCCGCAAGGACCACCCCGACGTGGTGTACAAAACCGAAAAGGGCAAGTTCGAAGCCGTGGTCGAGGAAATCGTGGAATGCCACAAGCGCGGCCAGCCCGTGCTCGTGGGCACGGTGTCCGTGGAAAAATCCGAACGGCTCAGTAAAATGCTGGCGCGCAAGGGCGTGTCCCACAGCGTGCTCAACGCCAAGTACCACGAAAAAGAAGCCGAAATCGTGTCCAAGGCCGGGCTCAAAAGCAACGTGACCATTTCCACGAACATGGCCGGCCGCGGCACGGACATCAAGCTGGGCGCGGGCGTGCTCGAAACCGGGGGCCTGCACATCATCGGCACCGAGCGCCACGAGTCGCGCCGCATCGACAACCAGTTGCGCGGCCGCTCAGGCCGCCAGGGCGACCCCGGCTCCTCGCGCTTCTATATTTCCCTGGATGACGACCTCATGCGCCTGTTCGGCGGAGACCGCGTCAAGTCCATCATGGAACGCTTCGGGTTCGACGACTCCTCGCCCATCGAACACCCCTGGATTACCAAGGCCATCGAAAACTCGCAGAAAAAAGTCGAAGCACACAACTTTGAAATCCGCAAACACGTGCTCGAATATGACGATGTCATGAACAAGCAGCGCACCGCTGTTTACGAAATGCGCCAGGAAATTCTGGAAGGCAAAACCATCAAGGAAAAAATCGTGGGCTTCATCGAGGTCTCGGTGGGCGGCCTGCTCGACATGCACTGCAACCCGGCCATAGACAAAAAAGACTGGGATCTGCGCACGTACGGCCAGGACGTGGCCATGATGTGTTTCGGCGCCATCTTCAGGCCCGAAGACCTGGAGGGCAAAGACCGCGAAACAATCCGCGACATGACGATCCAGTCCATCATGGATTTCTACGCGGCCAAGGAAGAAGCCCTCAGCTCGGAAACCATGCGCGAACTCGAACGCGTGGTCATGCTCCGCGTCATCGACCGCCGCTGGATCGACCACCTCTATGAACTCGACCACCTCAAAGAAGGCATCGGCCTGCGCGCCTACGGCCAGGTCAACCCGGTCATCGCATACCAGAAGGAAGCGTTCGAAATGTTTGAAAACATGAAGAACGAGATGCGCCGCTATGTGGTGCGGTGGGTCATGCACGCGGACGTGCAGGTGCAGCAGCGGCGCAGCGTGATCAAACGCGCCACCGAGGGCCCCGGCGACGCCACCCAGGGCCGCGGCCAGGCCGGCAAGGCCCGCCGCGTGACTTCAGACAAAATCGGGCGCAACGACCCCTGCCACTGCGGCAGCGGCAAAAAATATAAAAAATGCTGCATGGTCAAGGATGAGGAAAAACCGTAGCCTTTGCCGCACGCCAGATCCCATCCAGGCAATGGCGGCGTCAGGCCGGAGTTTCAGCGGCATGCCCACAAAACAATTCACGCCCGCAACACCCGCGGGCTTTGACTCGCAGTTCATTATGGCCGCGCCGCGCGCGGCGCAGGAGGAATCATCAACATGCTCGACACGTCATGGGTCAGCGAACTCAAGGATCTCCAGCAAAAAGTGGAAACCATGCGGGGATATCTCAACATCGCCGGCCTGAAAACAGTTATTGACGAACTTGATAAAAAAATGGCCGAACCCGGCTTCTGGGACGACCCCGACAAAACCAAGGGCATTATCCAGGAAAGCAAGCAGAAAAAACAAAGCGTGAACAGTTTTGAAAAAGTCGCGTCACGCGTGAACGACGCCCTGCTCATGGCCGACATGGCCATGGAGGAAGAGGACGCGGACACCCTCGAGGAAGTGCACGGCGACCTGGACGCCATCGCCAGCGCCGTGAAAATGTTCGAACTGTCCACCCTGCTCACGGGCGAGTACGACAGCGGCAACGCCCTGCTCAGCGTGCACGCGGGCGCGGGCGGCACCGAAGCCCAGGACTGGGCCGAAATGCTCCTGCGCATGTACCTGCGCTGGGCCGAGCGCAAGGAATTTAAAACAGAAATCCTGGATATCAGCGCCGGCGACGAAGCCGGCATCAAAAGCGTGGTCCTCACCGTGGAGGGCCTCAACGCCTTCGGGTTCCTGCGCGCGGAAAAAGGCATCCACCGCCTGGTGCGCATCAGCCCCTTCGACGCCAACAGCCGCCGCCACACGTCCTTCGCGTCCCTGGACGTGATCCCGGAAATCGAGGACAACGCGGACCTGGATATCAACCCCGACGATATCAAAATTGACACCTACCGCGCCAGCGGCGCAGGCGGCCAGCACGTGAACAAGACCGACTCGGCCGTGCGCCTCACCCACATACCCACGGGCCTGGTGGTGCAGTGCCAGAACGAACGCTCCCAATTCAAAAACAAGGCCGGGGCCATGAAAATCCTGCGCGCGCGCCTGTTTGAACTGCGCCGCAAGGAACAGGAGGAAAAGGTCAGCCAGCTCCAGGGCGAACTCAAGGACATCGCCTGGGGCAGCCAGATCCGCAGCTACGTGTTCCACCCCTACACCATGGTCAAGGACCTGCGCTCGCGCGAGGAAACCGGCAATGTGCAGGCGGTCATGGACGGCGATATCGACGATTTCATCTGGGCGTTCCTGCAAATGGAAGCCCGCGACAAACCCAAATCTTAGTTGCTCAAACTGAACGGATCCGCCTTGTCGCTCCAGCATTAGCCTGCTCGAACCAGACCGTTGTCCCTTTGGAGTGCGGCATTTCAATGTCGCTTTACGCGCCGGGAATTAATTCCCGGCTCACTGGGTGTATCACGAAAAATCTCGCACGGCCAAAGCGGCGATAAATCGCCGCACTCCAAAATCAAACATTACCCGCCCGCTGTGTTTGAGTTAATTGCTGTAACATGAAAGCATAGTTGTGATAAAATCATATATAAGATGAAGATTGCACGCGAAGGCGCCCCGAGGGAGGCCTGTTGATATGAAAACCAAGAGTCTGATACTGATGATGCTGCTGCTCGCCGCCAGCCTGCCCGCCATGGCGCAGAGCGCGCGCGAGGAAAACCCGTCCGAACTGCGCGAAACCCTGGTGGGCAATGTGGTGGCCGACGCCATGCGCCAGGCCATGGGCGCGGACGTGGCGTTCGTGAACGCCGGATCCCTGGGCATCGCCGACCCGGGCGATAAAATCACACCCGAAACTTTGGCCCAGATCACCCCCTTCCCGGGCGACGTGGTCGTGGCCGTGAACATCAAAGGCGCGGACATCCAGGCAGCCCTGGAAAAAAGCGCGGCCGCCCTGCCCCGCCGCTCCAGCGGCTTCCTCCAGGTGTCGGGCGTCACCTTCACCGCAGACCCCAATAAAAAAAGCGGCGAGCGCGTGAGCAATATCAAAATCAACGGCAAGCCCCTGGACCCCGCGGCCCTGTACCGCGCGGCCCTCACCGACTTTCTCAGCACCGGCGGCAGCGGCTACACGCCCTTTAAAAACGGCAAACTCATCGAAGGCGCACCCGAACTGCCCATCGGCGACATCGTGCTCAATAACGCCGTCATCTCCAAGGCCGTGCGCGACGCCGTGGGCGGCCGCATCGGAATCCTGCCCATGAAAACAAATTAAACCCGCAGCCCGCGCCAGCCACACTCTTTGTATCCAAAACCCCGCCCGCATGGCGGGGTTTTTCCATTGCGCCCAAGCGCCCGTTCAGCGCTCCCAGAAATAACACCGGAAAACGAAATGCCGCGTGCCTTATCCTGCCCATCCTGCTCAAGACAGCCTTGCGCACCCTGCAACCCACCCGCACTTGGCGCAGCCTCAAAAATCAAATCAAAACAGTAATGCTGAAAAGCAAAGCACTGTGGTAAAATGCAATCATTGAACAAACAGGGCCGGGACAATATGAGGACAAAAAAATGCAGCAAAAAACGGGGACTGGCATCGCCGTATTTTGCGTGCCTGTCCTCCGTTTTTTGCGGTCCCCAGGCTTTTTCAAAACGCCGCCTGAGCCTTGTATTTCTAAAGTATTGCCATGAAGCAGAACAGACATCATGAGTTCTACGGGAGTTGTCAGGTTACCGGGGGAGCGCGAAAACAGAGGACAGGCACGCTGGCAAGCGCGATGCCAGTCCCTGTATTTCGCTCATAGCATATCTTCGGGGAGAACAGAGAATGGTGAGGCGGGCGCGTGTTGTGATACCCGGAGTGGCGCATCATGTCACACAACGCGGGAACAACAGGCAGGATGTATTCTTTACTGATGAAGATCGCATCGCCTACCTTGATCTATTGAAAAAGCAGAGTGAGTTGTATGGAATGTCAGTGCATGGGTATTGCCTGATGACTAATCACATCCATTTGATTGTTGTGCCCAAAAATCAGGATGCTCTGGCCAAAGCCGTGGGAAGGACTCATTACCGCTTTACGCAATTTATCAATATGCTGCATGACCGCAGTGGCCATTTATGGCAGAACAGATTCTACTCCTGTCCGCTGGATGATCGGCACTATATTGAAGCCATGCGTTATGTGGAGAGAAACCCAGTGCATGCAAAGCTCGTGCGGTGCGCATGGCGATGGCCCTGGAGCAGCGCAGCCCTGCACAGCGGCATGGGCCAGGCGGGGCGCGAACTGCTGGACATGCAGGCATGGCGCGCGCAGCGGATTTCCGAGCAGGACTGGAAGAACGAACTGGCGCAGCCTTGCGATGAAGCCACACACACAGCAATCCGCAATGCCACGGAAACAGGCCGGCCCCTGGGCAGCGATGAATTTATCAGCGAACTGGAATCGCAGGTTGGAAGGCGCTTGAGTCCATTGCCCCGTGGCAGACCGAAAAATACACCCGCCAGGCGTCAACAGCTTGAGCGTGAAGATTCATAAACCAGCGAAAACAGGGACTGGCATCGCGCATCCCAGCGTGCCTGTCCACTGCTTTCGCGGCCGCAGAAAGAAGAATTTAATGGTGACTGGCCCGATTTTTGGAATCGCAAGTTGGAAGGCGCTTGAGGCCACTGCCCCATGGCAGACCGAAAAACACGCCTGCCAGGCGCCAACAGCTTGAGCGTGAAGATTCATAAACCAGCGAAAACAGGGACTGGCATCGCGCATCCCAGCGTGCCTGTCCACTGCTTTCGCGGTCGCAGAAAGAAGAATTTAATGGTGACTGGCCCTGTTTTTCGAATGGATGTGAAAATGAACAAAGTCGTACTCAGGAAAAAGCTATCAGCATTACATGCTATATCCTATATACTTATTTATATCATCATAATTTTGGTTTCATTGGAACATATGCATGAGAGTTATCATACAATCAGAATATTCTACCTAAACGGATTTGAAGTATTTGGAAGTGTTGCTGCAGACTATCTTTTTGACGATAAAGTATCAACTTATTGGACAATGATATTATTATTTTCTAGAGATATTTTTGCAAACATACTAATTGTGTTGATGATATGTTTTAACCTGGTATATAATAAAACCACATTCAAAATTGCTGTGATATTTTTGTGGTCATTTCAATTTATTGGATTTTTCTGGCAAAAATTCTTTTTTGGTGAATCTTTCAGTTCTGCTATTGGATTTATCGAACCAATGTACATTGATTATTTTGAAGTATATATTCCACTCTGCATACTATTTACAATCATTCATTGGAATAAATTGAAGATATCAAATGCAATAACTTCAATAAAAGAAAAATCCCGATAAGATAAAAATAGGGCCGCTTACCATTAAGTGAAGGGCAAATAGGGGCAAACAGAGACAGCCGCTGTTTTTTGTGCGCCTTGCGACCGCGAAAACATTGGAAATGCAGGGACAAATACCATAAAAAAATACAAATTAATTCAAGAAATAGCCTTAATAAGTTTAAACAATAAGTTTTAATTTCACAGATGATTGTGTGGTGTGCGTTGCCTGGGATACATCCCCCTTGATCCCCCTTTGTTAAGGGGGACCTTTTCAGCACCACGTGCATTCGTGCGCAAAACGTTAGAAACAATCATTGTTCACGCAACCAACCATGATTCCTCCACAAAAAGTTCGTATTGCTATTTGTCAAAGCACAATGACGAACACTTGTGCGCCGGAAATGCAAATAATCATCAATTTTTTCAACATCTGGCCAGGGATTTTGCGCGGGAATCAACTTTGCGTATTCCGCAATCTGTCGGTTGCGCAGGCTCCATGCGCAGCGCGCCCCGGCTCAGACATCCGGATGCGCCACACAGGTCCCCCTTAGAAAAGGGGGATCAAGGGGGATGTAACTCTGTGCCGCATAACGATTTCTCACGCCTCCCCCCCGGGTTGCTTTCTATGCCCGCTTGCGCACCCTGGGCCGGGTTTGATATTCTTTATGCGCACGCGCCAAAAACCGTCCGCCATCTGGGATAATGTTTACAGGAGGGCCATGCCATGAAACGTGCGATTCAGATTATTCTGTCCCTGGCAGTGCTGCTTGTGCTTTTCGTGCTTCTGTTTCCGTTTTTCCGCCGCGACCTGGAGAACATGAACGGCAAAATGGTTGCGGGCGATGATGCGCAGTTTGTGCAGCTCGAGGACAAGTCGTGGATTCACTATGTGGAGCGCGGCAGCGGGGACCGGAACCTGATCCTCATCCACGGGTTCTGCTCTTCCACGTTTACGTGGAACGATGTGATCGGCCCCCTGTCCGAGCATTTTCACGTGTACGCCCTGGACCTGCCAGGGTTCGGGTTCAGCGACAAGCCCAGGGACTTTGACTATGACTATGAAAACTTCGCGCACGCGGTGCGCCGGTTCATGGATGAAAAGGGCATTGAGCGCGCCACCCTGGCCGGCAACTCCATGGGCGGGGGCGTGACCGCCAAGTTCGCGGCCCTGTACCCGCAGCGCGTGGACCGGGTGATCCTGGTGGACAGCGCCGGGTACCCGCACGAGGGCAAAGGCGCCATGCCCCTCAAGCTGCTGGGCGCGCCCCTGCTGGGCCGGTTCCTGTTCAGCCTCAACAGCCCCGGGGCCATGAAGATCATTCTCCAGCGCACCAGCTTCCATGACGACGCCAAAGTCACGGATGAGCGCGCCAGGGCCTATTTCGATGCGTTCCGCGTGAACGGCGCGGGCCGCGCCGCTAAAAAAACCATCGTGAACATCGCAGCCTCTTCCCTGCGGGATGATATCAAGAAAATCACCGCGCCCACACTCATTATCTGGGGCGAAAACGATGAACTTATTCCCCCGGAAATCGCAGAGGATTTTCACAGGGACATTAAGGGGTCCAAGCTGGTGGTGATTCCCAACTGCGGGCACCTGCCCGAAGAGGAAAAGCCCGAGGCCTTTGTGGCCGCGGTCCTGGAGTTCATGGGCGTAAGTAACGGAGCGCCCGTGTCCATGAGCCCGGCGAAGTAAGCTGCCCCGGACTGAAATCCAGGGTATCTCATTGTTTGATAAAGCGTCTAAGCCTCTCAATCTTGATGGAGTCGTTATATAAACAAAAACTTTTTGAATCAAACCGCGCTTTCTTTGGAGTGCGACATTTTAATGTCGCTTTGCGTGCCGGGAATTAATTCCCGGCGCATGTCGGCTCATCCCGGATGATCTTGTACTGCGAAAGCGGCGATAAATCGCCGCACTCCAAAACCAAACCTCTCTTGCCCACTAAAATTATGTGAGTTACTGCTTGCAGACTCCGGACTAAAATCCGAGAAATTCTTTCCGATTAAAACCACAATCACAAACTCTCCAAAAATAAAAAAACGGCGCCGGATTTTTCCGGCGCCGTTTGTGTTTGCGTTGCAACTGCTTTGAAATTACGCGCAGGGACCTCCGGTGCCGGGGTCGTCATTCACCGGCGCTGTGAGGTCGGGCGTGGCTGCCGGGGTGGAGATGCCGTTGATGTCGTAATACTGCGGGGTGCCGGAATCGGACGTGGGCAGGCTGGTGGAGGTATCCACTTCGCCCGGGGAGGCGCCGTTGTTTCCGGACAGGTACACGCTGTTCAGGGTTATCCCGGTTCCGCCCGCTCCGTACTGCGAGTTGTCCTCGATGTTACAGTTGTTGAGCGTGACCGAGGCGTCGGAGTACACGCCGTACGAGTAGTTTGACGCGAACCGGGAATTGTTAATCGTGAGGCTGCTGCCCATGTCCGCGAGCAGGCCGCGCCCGCTGTTGAAACTCAGGTCCGTTGTGGAAATGGTTCCCGTGGTTTCATACGTGTACATTCCGTTTGCGCATGACGTGCCGTTGAACGCGCTGTTGGTGATGGTGATGTCGCTGTAGGATATGTCGGCCCCGTTGTTCCAGTCCGCGGATGCCGAGCAGTTGTCGCAGGAGAAGGCTGTGCTGTTTGCAACTTCCAGGCCCGAGCCGCTGGTGGCCTGCGTGGTGCTGAAATTGGACACGCTGACCGTGTCTCCGTAGAAAACCTGCAGGCCCGTTCCCACGTCGGACATGGCGATATTTTCAAAAGTGCCATCCGTTACATTTTCCGCGGTGAATGCATTCTCGTGGTACGAGAGATTCACGTTGGACATGGTGAGACCCGTGACGTAGTTCAGATATACGCCGTTGAAGCCGTCGGCAATGCTGAGCCCGTCCACGGTGTGCGGGCCTGCGCCCAGGTTTTCGAGCTTGAATGCGTAGCCGGACATCATCCCGGAGTCGACTTGCAGGGATATGTTGCTCATATCAACGGCGTCCGCGTACCCCACGCTGATGATGCCGTCCAGCATGGCGGATGTGCCGTAGGCCTCATACACAACGGCCAGTTCGGTTCCGGGCGCGGGGCTGCCGATTTCCGCAAGCGGCGCCTGGAACTCGTAGACCTTGTGCTGGTACCCGGCGTTGTCCGTGTACGTGAAGCCCACGGCCCCGTAGCGGGTTTCCCGCACGGATACGCGGAATGTCTTCCACTGATCGCCGGCGCGCACGTGCAGGGCCGCGTAGTCCTCATCGCCGTCGTACGTGTTGTCCGAGGTGAAGTCCAGGGCCGCGTACAGGTTGGCGCCGTCATTCTTGATGTAACCGTATGTTGTGGCGGCCGGGTGCCCGGTGTCGGGCCGGATGGCGGTTGCGAACAGGGGCGCGGGCAGGTTGTCCGCGGCTGTGAATTCGCCGTCCACGGTGAGGCGCCCGGTGTGCGCGCCCAGGGTGTAGGTGTGGAAGGCCTCGGGCGCCGCGCCGTGCGAAATGCGGGTGCGCGGGAACGTGAACGGCCTGGCCAGGGCCAGGGCGTTTTTGCTTTCCTCGCGCGCTGTGAGGGCCAGGGCCAGGGAACCGGCGCCCCGGGCCGGGGTGAAGACCACGTCGAATGTGCGCCCGGTGGCGTCCAGAACGTCATTGTCGGCGCGCGCAACTTTGTACAGGTAAACCGGGTTCCCGGCCTGTTCGGTGATGGCCACGGGCGACAGGGCTTTGCCGTCGGCCATGAGCTGCACCGCGTCGATCTGCGCGGTTTTGGTATTGGACTGGGTGATGCGCACCTTGTACTCGCCGTCCGCATCGGGCAGGTACGGGGACAGGTCCATGAGGCGGCGCTCGAAGTGCAGGCCGTAGTGCTCCACGCCCGCTTCCTTCCACCCGCTCTGCGTTTTCACGAACACGTGGTAAGACGCCATGCCGCCCGCGTCCCCGGCGTTGGTTATGTTGATATTGGAAATCGGAATGCTGTTGGTTGTGCCATCCAGGACAATGGCCTGAATCGTTGAATCCATATTGATATACTGCAATGTTCCTGCGGCATCGCTGCCAAAGAAATGGATGCCGCCCCAGGGGTCGCCAGACATGCTGGCGCCGGCCGTGCGCACTGCTAATTGTCCACCGCCGCCGCCGCACATCATGGAGATGGGCGCGGCGGCCGTGCCCGCGGCGTTCAGCGCGCCCTCCACGTAGATGGCGCTGATGCCCGAGCCCATGCCCGTGAAATCATTTCCAGCGCCCGGGCAGTCGAACACAATCTGCGCGCCCGGCTCGATGGTGAGGGTCACGCCCGCATCAACCATAATCTGCCCGGCCACGAAGTACGGGCTGCCCGCCAGGTTCCAGGTCTCGTCTGCCGTGATATTTCCGGACGCCACATTTGTGGAGTGGGCGCACACGGCCTGGGCTGTGCCGCCTTCAAAGCAGGTGTCCATGTTGCCGGAGTCCCCGTCGTCGCAGTCCGTGTCCGTATCGCAGGCGTAGCAGAAGGAGGCAACCGTGCCGGCGCCGCTGCACAGGGGTGTGGACGCATCGCAGTCGGTTCCGCTGGAGCACGCGATGCACGCGGACGTGAGCGTGCCGCCGTTCAGGCACACGTTTGCCGGGGCGGCGCAATCCGCGACCGTGTTGCACGCGTAAGAGCTGTGGCTGCACGATGCGCTGGCCGTGTCCGCATTGGAACAGGTGTCCAGGGTGAGCGCGTTGCCGTCGTTGCAATCCCCGTCCACGCTGCACGCAATGCACATGGAGCTTACGGTGCCGCCGCTGACACACACGGGCGCCGACACATTGCAGTCCGCGTCCGTGTTGCAGGTGATGGCTGTGTTGGTGCACGCCGCGCTGGCCGTGCCGCCGTTGCTGCACGAATCCAGGGTGAGCGCGTTGGTGTCGTTGCAGTCCGCGTCCGAGCTGCACGCGATGGTTGTGTAAGAACATGCAGCGGAAGCCGTGCCCGGGTTGGCGCACGCGTCCAGGGTGAGCGCATTACCGTCGTCGCAGTCCGCGTTGGAGCCGCATGCGTCAATCACGGTCAAAGCCGCGGTGGCGCTGAATGTGTCATAAGTAGCGGTGAGCACGCCCGTGCCCGCATCCGCGGCTGTGAACAGGCCCGCGGCGTCTATGGTTCCGATTGTGGCGGGGTCGATGGCCAGCACCGCAACAGCCCCGGGCACATCGTTGCCATTGGCGTCCGCCACGGTGATGGTGAACTGGTAGGTTCCGCCCTTGACCACAGTGGCCGAGTCCGGCGCCAAAATCACGCCCGCGATTTGACTCATATTCTCTGCATACGCGATCACGGCGCCGGGCTGCATTTCATAATACGGCACGCCCGAGGCGTACAAAGCCTGCACCGCCGCCTGAATTTTCTCAATTTCCGAATAATCCACCTTGTCCAGGGTGAGGCCGTTCTGCTCCGCATAATAAATCGCGGCATTGGCCACGGCCGTGGTCATCTGGTTGGCCGTGGTGGACACGGTTTCGCCCTCGGTCACCGCAGGAATGATGACCTTAAGGGTTTCCACCAGGCCATCGCCCCAGTCCGCCGTGGCCACGAGCAGGTGGTTATTGCCGATTGGCACATCCAGCACCTGCACGTCAACAGGCCCGGCCGTGGGATCCACGTTCACGGTCGCGCTCACGGGCGGAAATGCGCTGCCGTCCGCCAGGTAATACCCGGAAATGGTTATGGTGACATTAACCGATTGCGCGCCCGTGACGGCCACGGCCCGGCCATTGATGCGCCCGGAAAATTTCACCGCCGCGGCCACACTGCCCATGCCGCCGGCCGCGGACGTTTTCACAGCGGGCGCGCTCTCGCCGCCCCCGCCGCCGCCGCCGCAGCTTGATACAACAAGCATCATGGCACCTATCAGGGCCACGGCCAGACTTGTTTTCCGTATTCTTTTCGCTGACATCAGGACACCTTCTTTTTCATAATTTTTAATGCGGTCAGTTTTCAAACTCGATTGTCACATTCACATCGCCGGTGATATACTCGGCGCCAGCCGTATCCAGAACATCGTCGAGCGTCTCATCGTCGAGAATGCCCTCGATGTTTTCATTCACAGTCTCCGCAAGATCATCAAACAGCTCATCATCGTCCTGGTCCACATCCGCGCCGCCGTCGTCGTCGATTGCCTCATCCTCGGGCTCTGCGGCCGCCTCGGCCGAATCCTGCTTGATCTGCTCGAATTCCTCATTAAGCCTCTGCTGCATGGCCGGGGGAATGGGCATGGGCTCTTCAAAAACTCCGTCCATGCCGATATTCACCAGATACCCGTCATCCACAACAAAAACCTCGTCGCCCACCGTGACTTCGAGCTGGCCGTCGGACACGCCGAACGTCACATTGCCGGCCTCGATTTCCGCCAGGATATCCGTGCCGCGCACGCCGGCCACAGCCGTCGGGGTTTTAATTTCAAAGGAAGACTTTTGCGTGGACAGCTTTTTGGCGTGCGCGCTCACACTGCCGTCTTTAAGGTTCACGCGCGACTTCTCGTCGCCGCCCGCGGTTTTTTCCGCCTGCTCCACAGACATGGTTGTCATGGGCCCCACCTTGACCACATTGCCCCCGGCCCAGGTCAGAATGCAGCCCGACCCCGCAGCCGTGCGCACATCCGCGCCCACTGGCACGGCGTCGCCGTCCTTGAGCGCCTTCCACCCCGCGCCCGCGCTCACCTCAACCGTGCCCTTGACCTTGCTCACCTTCACCTTCATAGGCGCAGCCAACACCGCGCTCCCAAACACAAGCAACATAAACACAAGCAACATAAACACAGAAATCACCATGCTTCGTCTCATGGAACACACCTGCCTTTTCAGATACCAGATTTTATGCGGAATCGCTGCGCATGTTCAGGGCAAGAGATGGTGCGGCCCCCGGTGAATTCCGCAATCCACAAATCCTCTCTCACACTTATATATCCTTATATATTGTACCTGACAACACTTGTACGGGAAAGCCTTACGGCAAAAAAGCACGCGAAACAACAAGAAAACAACAATCGAACACCCAAAATCAAACTCAAAAAATCAGCGCCCAAACCCAATGAACTCCCCCGAAACCAGCAACAAGACACGGCCCAAACCATGCTTTGGATCAGGCTGTCAGCCTCTGCTATCCTCGCCGTTGAATACTCCTGCGCCCGGAAACCGCATGACATCCAAGCGCAATCACATATAATATTCCTGCCCATGGCGCACACCGCACCATCACAAACGCGCACCCCAGCGCGCACACAACTGACCCGGAGGCCTCATCGCATGAAACAATGGATTCAAAGCAGCGCCCTGCTCATAACCCTGGCCCTGGCCGCCAGCGCCTGCGCCCCAAAAAACAGCGCCGGCAACAAACCCGCGAACGCAGCAAAACCCGCCGTGGAACAAAAGGCCCAAAAACCCGCGCACGGCGCGCCCGACCTCAATAAACTCGGCGCCCGCGTGTGCTCCTTCGTCATCAACGCCGACGTGGACGAACTCTTCCTCACCCTGCACCCAGACATCCTGCCCTACATGCTTGCCGACCAGGACATGGACGGCAACACCACCATCCCCTCGGACGAAAAGCTCGAACAGGAGAAAAACAAGATCCGCCGGGATTTGCTCAAAGAGTTGGAATCCGAAAAAGTCACGGGCTGCCAAGTCGGCGCCGTGCACGAAAACACGGACTGCCCCGAATTCATGGTCAAAGACCTGGGCGAAGTCGGCATCCCCGTGGACCAGTGCGGGGGCATGGACATCACATTCAGCGCAGACGGCGACCAGGACACAGACACCATCACCGCCATGAAATCCCGCGGCGTCTGGTACCTGGCCGACATGCCGTAAACCCGCGTGTGATGAGACCCGCAGAAGTCGCGTGCACAGAGCGCAAGGTTGTTCTTAACAGGATGGGCAGGATGGGCAGGATATGAAGCGCGGCGTGGCCGCGCCTCAAAAAACATGCAAATGGATTCATCTGAAGAACCAGAGACAAAGAAATTAAAAGAACCAGGCGCATATTATTGACGGTCAGTAACGACGACTGTTCCATATTGCATATTATTCGCACCTGTTTTTGCGGATCGACCCATAGAGCGGATGGGGACACAACCTGAATTGGCAATTTCAATTCAGGATTGTGTCCCCGAAGCGGCGAGGAGCGGTCAATTCACGGGACACACGATCCCCAATCAAAAGACAGATTCCGGTCATGTCCCAGGAATTCAACTCCATTGTTCGCTATTTCCTGCAAATGCACTTCCAGACAGTTAAATACTTCCTTGAAAATTAATCGAAATTAGGATGGTGTCCCCCTATTTCCGGACTTTTTCAACATCCCCTCTGCCCCTGTATTTCCCACCTCAGAGGCGGTTTTCACTGACCACAGCGGAGACCACCGGGCCATCGGGGGTAATTTTGAAGTGAAGGGTGCGGAATATGCCCCTCAGATTCTCCCGCATCATAAAATAAAACGTGTCGGGTTCATCAGTGATAATGGCCGGGAAGTAATCGAAGAACTCCTCGCGCGGCACGTCCGAGCAATCCGGGCGGTTCGCCGGCAGGTACTCGAACATGGCCATGATGTCGTCCATGGCCTGGTCCAGGGGTTTTCCCTCAATGGGTGAGTCCTTGCGCCAGGCATCGTACTCAATGACCGCATGGGCGTGGGCCTTGACCCAGTCGCGGATCTCGGGCACTTGCCCCAGGCTCTTGTACTCGCCCCACACGCACGCACCCCCGCCCGTGGCGTGCAGAATTTCGTAAAGTGCGTCCAGCACCTGGTAAGCGGCCTCGCATGTGGTGCTCGGCTCACCCGCGTTTCTGGCCGGAATCCAGCCCAGGGCGGGTTGCGTGATTTCCATCCACATCTGCCCGTCGTCGGCCTGCCGTGTTTCGCCCGTGGCCAGCACGCACGCATTCGGCCCCATGGCGCCCGTTTCCCGGCCGCGCACCGGTTCGGTTAAAATCGAGGTTGCGACATCCTTTTCAATGATGACGTAGGCGTGTGCGCCAGTGTCCGCGGCACGCGCTGCCGGTGCAAGCGCCACCCCAAGACAAAAGAGCAAAAATAAAACAATGCAATGACGTGTCTTCATGACTCTCCCCCTGTTTTCAGAATGATCGCGGCCCGGCTCTGCGTGTCGCGCCGCCCGATATTGTTTTGACAGGCCAACCCGGCATTTGTTTCAATTAACAAATTTGAAAGCATTTAGCGTTGAAAGCAAAAGGGCGTTTGCGAGCGCATGGGCACATAACCTGAATTGGCAATTCCAATTCAGGATTGTGTCCCCGAAGCAGAAGAAAATCATTCAAAATTGGGATGGTGTCCCCATATTTTTGAATTTTAACATTGTCTATTGGCAGCATGGCTGCATCAGAAATTGAAGAACAATAAAAACACAATATGATTAGTATTTCAATGATATTATTGTGCCTATTAGTCACTATTTCACCTCAAATTGAAATATCGCAATTCGAGATGATAACGATATAATGAGTCTATGCAGTTTGGAGGAGTAAATAAAATCGTTAACAGCACCTCGGCCTACTAAAAAGTCATTAAATTCAGCGGATTTAATAATATTTTCCTTAGTGTCTTTTGTTTCCACAAAAACAAAATATGGTACAGGTCTTTGATCAAATTTATATGTAGTATTACACAAAACCAATACATAACCAGAAAAGAATAATCTTGTTGGCGCTTTATCCTCCATTTCGATCATCTTCGTGAATTCACCGTCACTAATATTTCTAATTTTGAACATTTCATTGCGAGTTCCGACATAAATAAATTCCGAGTCAACATCAGATATTAAAATTACATCTTTATCAATTTGACTTGATTCGCCACTAATACGATTTACTAAAATTCGATTAATAGAATCGTTTAATTTGAATTTGACATAAAAATAGTTAGCATTATCTGACAATTTAAATAATTGAACAGAGCCTATATATGTGTATACGTTAATTACATTATTATTATTGTCGATAAAAATAAATGAATTATAATTAGTATTGCTTACATAATTATACTGACCTAGACACAGTACAAATATATTTCCAGAAAGTGACCATCGAGGCTGTGGAAGTCCATCAGTGTACGTGGGTGCCTTACTAGGTAAGTAATCGTGAAGGGCCCCGATGAAATAACTTTTGCCATCAATTGAAATAATCTCAACAGATTCGATTCCACCACTACGTGATTCTTCGAATCCTTTATGATGAATATTGATAACAGTACCAGTTGGCGAAATAAAGGATTGATATCCACCATTGACGTTTGAGTGCGTCCAAAGAGTTACTGGTTCTTCGTTGCTAATACGTACTAGAGTACTTCGAATCGTTTGATCAGCAGCAGTCCATTTTCTTATCAGCATGAAATTCCCACTTGTGTCACTATATATATAATCATAATTATTCTCATCTGACAATATCGGAAACAGGCTGACGATATCCTCGCATGTGTAGATGTTATCATTTTCAGAATCGATCAGCACCACAGATTGAAGCTTTGGAGAGCAATTGAAATCACGATACTCAATGTCAAAATCACCTGGCTTTGCCTGACAGATAACCGATGATGTGCAAATGATAATTGATATCATCAGTAAGTGTTTAAAGAAAAGATATGAGCGATTAATCATGATATAGCCACCGTGTTTAAAATTTTACAAAACAAGAAATGCAGGAGAAATGGAAATAGGGGGACACCATACCTATTTCTGTCGAATCATTTTGTCTGTTCATAGGATTATACCTGCTCAGTAGTTTCAAGAAATGCAGGGACAGATACCGTATTTCGTATGCATGTTCTTAAAATATGATCTCTTGGTTTCATAATATCACTTTTTTTATGGTATCTGTCTCAGTATTTCCTTGTGCCTATTAGTCACGATTTCACCTCAAAATGAAAGATCGCAATTCGAGAAGATAACGATACAATGAGTTTATGCCGGTTGGAGAAGTAGATGAATTCGTTAACAACACCCAAGCCCACTGAAAAGTCACTGAATTCAGCAGATTTGTAAATGTCTTCTCTTGTGTCTATTGTCTTCACAATAGCAGAATATGGTACAGGCCGTTGATCAAAATCAGATGCAGCACTGCAAATAACTAATACATACCCATCCAAAAACAATCTTCTTGGCCATTTATCATTTATCTTGAACACTTCCCTAAATTCACCGTCACCAATAAATCTAATTTTGATCATTTCATTGCGAGTTCCGATATAAATAAATTCCGAGTCAACTTCAGATATTAAAGCTACATCTTTATCAATTTGTCTTGATTCGCCACTAATACGATCAACTAAGATGCGACTAGTGGAATCGTTTAACTCGGATTTAACAAAGAAGTATCTGGCGTTATCTGACACCGTAAAACCTTGAACAGATCCCACATATGTGTATACATTAACCACTTCACTATTATTGTTGATGAATATATACGAATTATAATTAGTATCACTGCTATAATCATACTGACCTACACACAAAACAAATATATTGCCAGTAAGTGACCATTGATGGGGATAAACCCCGTTAGTGTGCGTAGGTGCCTTAATAGGCAAGTATTTGTCAAAAGAATGTATAAAATATCGTTCACCATCAATTGAAATTATCTCAACGGAATCAATTTCACCGTTACGTGATTCTACAATACCTTTAATATGTACATCGATGACGATACCAGTTGGCGAAATCTGGGATTGATAAACACCGTTGAGGATCGAGTGCGACCAAAGAGTTACTGGTTCTCCGTTGCTAATACGCACAAGGGTACTTCGAGTTGTTTTATCAGCAGCAGCATATTTTTTTATCAGCATGAAATTTCCGCTTGTGTCACTATTTATATAATCATAATTATTCTCATCTGACAATATCGGGAACAGGCTGATGATATCCTCGCATGTGTAGATATTGTCATTTTCAGAGTCGATCAGGACCACAGATTGAAGCTTTGGAGAGCAATTGAAATCACGATACTCAATGTCAAAATCACCTGGCTTTGCCTGACAGATAACCGATGATGTGCAAATGATAATTGATATCATCAGTAAGTGTTTAAAGAAAAGATATGAGCGATTAATCATGATATTGCCACCGTGTTTAAAATTTTACAAAACAAGAAATGCAGGAGAAATGCAGGGACAAATAATAGGGACAGCCACCGTTATTCGCGACCTCTCGCGACCGCGAAAACAGTGGACAGGCACGCTGAGGAACGCGTTGGCAGTCCCTGTGTTTCGCTGCATTTTCAATCTCCATATTTTACCGGCCCTGTTTTTTCTTTGATTGTATTGTACCACATCCGGATTGCTTTTTGGCGTTGAGCGGTGTCCTTTTTTGGTATGCGGGACGGCAGGGGGTTGGGTGCTGCTGAGGATTGTTGTTCCTAACAGGATGGGCAGGATAGGCAGGATGGGGGGCGCTGCCGCGCCCTGAAAAGACTACTCCGAGCCTCCGTGTCTCCGCGGTGTCCTTTGCTTTGCTTCACTTTAGATAAAATCTCCCCAATATATACACCCTGAAAAAGTGTATCATTATTGAAATCAAAAATACGATTTGCACACCCCTTTTTTGCGCGGGCGTCAAATTTTTCTGAAATTATTTCTTCTTTTATTTATGCGGATTTTCACGATTTTCGGCCAATTCGCGCGCCGCGCCATGTCCGCTTTTTTGTGTCTCATTTTTTTATACCCCACAAACAAAAGCCGAAATACCGGCCAAAGGCAAAGGACGAAAGCAAATGATAAAAAGATTGACGCAGAGGTACGCGGAGTACCGCAGAGGGTCGCTGAGGAAAAGCGTTTTTCATTATAGGCCGCTTGTCGGCCCATTCTCAGAACAGTCTTTACCCTGTGTCCTCCGCGCGACTCTGCGCGCCTCTGCGTTAATCCTTTGCCTTTGCTTTTTCTCTTTTTTACATTTCTGCGCCACATGGCGCTTCTCATATATTTATTGCCTCATCCACGCCACAAGTCCCGGACATCTCCGGGCGCGCGGGGGAGGCGGGGATACGGCCGCTACGCCGGGGATTCCGGTGCGCGGTTCTTCTGCGGCATTTAAACGCGTCCAAAGTGCGCCAGCCGCGGCGCACGCTGAATCTGTTTTGCCCCCCGGCCAATTCGATGCGATCTCCTTGCGCATGGCAGCACCCGGCGGGCCTGGGCGCCGGGGTTTTACAAAACCCCCGTTTTGTGTTTTTTCTCGGCAAGGAGGTGGGCCTCACGCCGGCCTGTAATGCGGCTGGGCCGCTGTGTACGTCCGGGCGTAACAAAGTGCGCGGGTGATGACGCGTAAAAGTGCGAGTGAGGCGCACCCGCAGGCACGGCGCCGAAGCAATATCCCTGATGAGACGGGCGGGCCGCAGAATATTTGCAGCGCCGCACGCCGTTACAACTTCGACGTAGCTTTTCGACAATCCGTGAATCCGTGTCCCCGCCTCCCCGGCGTTGAGCCGTGGATGAGGAAATGAAAGGGCAAGGGCAAAAGATTAAAAGAGTCTC
>Ga0351876_1005_pt1 | contig 77839 bp, 70 predicted proteins | sample BONcelFGM3001C15_FD_206774 | JGI IMG/M metagenome (GOLD analysis project Ga0351876, IMG submission 206774) | Enriched cells from coal bed in the Powder River Basin, Montana, United States - BONCAT cells FGM rep3 HSBNCT.FGM.300.1.C15 ...
TGATCACGGTGTATGCCACATTCTGTGAGTTGCTGGCTGTTGGCGAATGACTGGCCAGTTTCAGAATATTCTCGACAAGTTCGGGCGGAACCGCTTTATTTTTAAACTGGCGGATACTTCGTCGTCCCAGAACAATTTGACGATATACTTCGGGAATCAGCAGGTCGGCATCGGTTTGGGTCATTTGCCGATAATCCAGGGCTTCATGGAAAATCGCTGACCGGGGACAAACCGCCACACAATGACCGCATTGGCTGCAGAGTTCGGGCGCGGCCATGACCGGTTCGCCTTTGACATTTCTCCAGGCACCGGCCACACAGTCACGGACGCAGAGCAGGCACCGGTTGCACCGATCTTCAATTTTTTCTATCTTCATATGCGGACCTATGCAAATGGGTTAAGCGCGTTCATCTGATGACCGGCAGGTACTCGGTGATCCGGTCCTTGTCCTTCAGTTCATGCAGCATACACCACAATCGAATCCAGGGCAAATTCCCGCAGGGTCAGGGTCCGCCTGGTTTCCAATGATCGGGTGCAAAGCCGGTTCTGGTTTGCCTCAGGCGTATATTCCGCGCTGTAAATGATCCGCAGATATTCCCGTTTCCGGCACTTGACAGCCGACTGAATCAGACTTTCTTTTTGTAAGCGACAACGTCTTATGGTTTGATCACCAACCCCTTTCCGTGTTTTTCGATCAGCAGCGAAAAAAAAATATGTTTCGCTAACATTCCGCTAACAATTGAATGGTAGAAACAATTCTGGTTCAAAGTGGCAAAGGCACAGAGGCACAAAGGGAAACCGATTTAATTCTTTGTTGAGCCGGTTGATCAACAGTCAGGTGACAGGTCGGCCGCTTGCAGCCAACGGCTGATGGACAATATGCCACTTTGTGCCTTTGCCACTATGTGCCTTTGTGCCTGAATAGTGGCTTCAGAACAAAACCATTTATTTCGTGTTTTCCGTGGTTCAAACAGCATTTTTACAGCAATCAAAAGACGATACAGGCATGCAACAGACCACTACTGACGAAACTGTCCCCATCCTCCGCCGGAAAAAGGCGGTTCGAAAATCCGTTCTCTGGGCGGACCGGCTGGCCGACCGCATCATCACCATCGGTGGCATTCTGGTGATAGTCGCGGTTCTGGGCATTCTGGTTTTTCTGACAGCCGAAACCCTGCCCCTGTTTCGCAGCGGGGAAACAACCGGACAATACCGGTACCGGCTGACCGATCCACCCAAAGTGGTTCTCAGTTCGGGCATGGACGAATACCACACACTGACCTATATGCTGCTTCCGGATGGACACGTCCGTGTCATTCATACCCGCACCGGTCATGAACTGAATGCATTGGTTATTTCTGCGGAAGGCACAACCATTACCGCCGCTGCAGATTCCATGGATCAGGACTCGCTTGCCCTGGGCTTTTCAGATGGAACGGTTCGAATTGCCGCCACAAGCTTTGACATGAACGTCATTCCAGCGTCTGACTTGCCCGCCGGGCTCAGCCGGATCGATGATGTGGATCAGACCGATGGCGATTCCGTATTTACGCACATTACCGGTGATCAGGTCCGAGTCATCCGATTTCGTGTCACGGTTGATGATCCGATACAGTCCAGCCCGACCCGTCAGCCAATCACCAATCTGGCATTTCAGTCCAGCGGAGAGGCAGAACGTCAGACCCGCGCCCTGGTGTCACTGGATCAAGCAGGCTATCTTACGATGAACCTGGTTCAGGATAAGGTAAATCTGATGACCGGCATCAATAAAACCGAGATTCAGGATATCCGTCTGCCTTCCCTGCCCCGGGATATTCATATTTCGGTCATCCGGTTGTCCGAGCTTGTCGATACGCTTCTGGTCGCCTGTGAAGATGGCCGATTATTCCGGTATAACCTGCAGGATACGGCTTCGCCAGTGCTGGCGGAAACCACCCGAATCCTGCCGGTTGGCCAGAAACTGACTGTCTGTGAATACCTGCTGGGAAGTCAATCCATTCTGGTCGGGGGCAGTGATGGATCACTGAATCTGTTCTTTTCCATCATTGAACCCCAGATGGGAACTTCGGACAAGCGGGTTTTGATCAAGGCACGGGAATTTGAGTCCATGACCGATCCCATTGTCCGGATCAGTGCGGCCACACGGGGAAAAACATTTGCTCTGGCAACTGCATCGGGATCGGTCCGGGTGGTTCATGCCACCAGCCAGAAGACCCTTTTGGAAATGGAACCCGAATCACCGTCTCCTCCCATATTGCTGCTGCTTTCCCCGCGAATGGATGGCGTTTTTTCCCTGCATCAGTCCGGTGAAGCCTCACTGTTTCAATTTTCGACACCTCATCCGGAAACCAGCTTTCAAACCCTGTTTCAACGGGTATGGTATGAGGGATACCCGGAGCCCACCTTTACCTGGCAGTCATCTGCGGCAAGCGACTCATTTGAGCCCAAACTCAGCCTGATCCCCCTGATTTTCGGATCGGTGAAAGCCGCCCTCTATTCGCTGCTGTTTGCCGTTCCCATCGCCATTCTGGCGGCCATTTATACATCGGAATTCGTTCATCCTGGAATCCGGGACATTTTGAAGCCGATCATGGAAATCATGGCCTCCCTGCCATCCGTGGTTCTGGGGTTTGTGGCGGCGCTGGTTCTGGCGCCGATGGTTGAAAACTGGATTGCCGCGATTCTGTTGGTCTTTATTCTGGTGCCGGTCATCATGCTGATCGGTTCCCTTGGCTGGCAATTCATTCCCCTGCATCTGACAACCCGGCATGGCGGCATGTTTCGGGTGATCGGCGCCATGCTGCTGCTTTTCGTCGTGGCATGGGCTGCCATGATTCTGGCCCCTGGTTTTGAAGCCTTATTTTTCCAGGGTGATTTCAAGTCTTGGCTGACCGGCAACACCGGCCAGGCCCTTCCCTTTCTGTTTTTGATGCTGCTGCCGTTCAGTGCTCTGATCACCGGTCTTCTTTACAGCCGGTTTGTCAACCACTGGCTGATGATTGTTTATGGCCGGAATTCGCTTCTGACAGCCAGTTTCATGGACGTTGGCAAATGGCTTTCTCTATCATTGGCTACAATCGGTGTATCGTTGCTGCTGGCCTGGATCATGAGTCGCACCGGTTTTGATCTGAGGGGCAGCCTGGTGGGAACCTATGTTCAGCGCAATACACTTGTCGTTGGCTTTGCCATGGGGTTTGCGGTGATACCCATCATTTACACCATTGCCGAAGATGCATTGAATTCGGTTCCCAACCATTTGCGGGCGGCCAGCCTGGGGTGTGGGGCGACCCGGTGGCAAACCACCCTGTATGTGGTGCTGCCGGCAGCGCTTAGCGGCGTATTTTCCGCCGTCATGATCGGCCTGGGACGTGCGGTTGGCGAAACCATGATCGTGGTCATGGCTGCGGGCAATACACCGCTCATCGATCTGAACATATTCAACGGGCTGAGAGCCCTGTCTGCCACCATTGCCGTGGAATTGCCCGAAGCCGTGAAAAGCGGCACGCTGTACCGGGTGCTGTTTTTATCCGGCCTGGTGCTGTTTGCCATGACCTTTGTGATCAATACGGTTGCAGAGGTGGTTCGGCTGCGGTTCCGCAAGCGCGCGGCACAACTTTGATCCAGGTTTGCTCCTTTGTGCCTTTTACTTTTTGAGAGGTTGACTTCAATGAGAGGACTGACCCGTAAACCGGAAGGACAAACCACCACCGGATTCAATCTGCCGGCAAGGGGGGAGCCATTTTTATGGACAATGGCCGGCGGATTGATGATCGGTATCCTGATGATTGTGGCGTTTCTGACATTGATCGTCTGGAATGGATTGATCACCTTTTATCCCAAACCGATCGAGGTGCTTCAGTTGAAATCCGGTCGGGTCATGGCCGGAGAACCGATTCGAACGGAATCCTTTAAAATTGATCCACAGACACTTCAGAAGCTTCCGGCATCTGTCCGGGAGCAGATCAAAACCCGGGATGTCCATGCCAGCCGGACTCTGTACAAAATCGGTAATTATGATCTTTATAACGAGGATTACCGGTGGGTCACGATGTTTGACATTGACCAATCGAATACGCCAGCCGGCATGGTCATGGTGGAGCGAATTGAATGGGGGCCGTTTATCGGCAGTATTTCCCAACTGGAACTGGGAGACGAGACGATTGCGGATCCATCCGCTATTTTTTCAAGACTGTCTGATGCCCATTGGCAGGCGATCCAGCGGAGGAAGACCATTCAGCGGCTGGAACGTCATGAAATTGGCGGCATCAATCATTTGATGGAACAGGCCCGGCTTGAGTTGCGGCGCGTCACCATCCAAACCGATGTGACGCCGGCAACGCTGCAGGCGGCTCAGGAGAAACATGATCAAATCATTTCGGATCTGAAGACCCGGTATCAGAAACTGGAACAGCAGGCGGATGTCCTGAAAGCCGAAGATCAACGATATCGAATCACCCTTGCCGATGTTGAGGGCCGGAGCAAAATCCTGAAACTGTCCGAGATGGTGCGTATCTATCCGGCCAACACACTCAGTGCATGGGAACGCCTGGGAATATATTTCAGCCGATGGTGGGAATTTCTGACTGCAGAGCCACGAGAGGCCAACACCGAGGGCGGTGTGATGCCGGCCATATTCGGTACATTCAGCATGACGCTTCTGATGGTCATTTTAGTCGCACCGTTTGGTGTCATGTCGGCCCTCTATCTTCGGGAATATGCACGGCAGGGGCACCTGGTATCATTGGTCCGGATCTGTGTCAACAACCTGGCTGGTGTTCCTTCCATTGTGTATGGCGTTTTCGGACTGGGATTTTTTGCCTATACCGTGGGCGGCATCATGGATTCGGTGCTTTTCCCGGAGCGGCTTCCCAACCCGACCTTTGGAACCGGCGGCATCCTCTGGTCGGCATTGACCCTGGCCCTTCTGACCGTTCCGGTGGTGATTGTGGCCACAGAAGAGGCATTGGCTGCTGTTCCGCATTCGCTTCGTGAGGGATCTCTGGCCTGCGGCGCGTCCCGGTGGCAGACCATCAAATACGTGGTGCTTCCCAAGGCCATGCCCGGCATCATGACCGGCCTGATTCTGGCCATGGCCAGAGGGGCCGGTGAAGTTGCGCCGCTGATGCTGGTGGGTGTGGTCAAGCTGGCGCCGGAACTTCCGATCGATGGTATTTTTCCGTTTCTGCATCTCGAACGCAGCTTCATGCATCTGGCGTTTCATATCTTTGATGTGGGGTTTCAGTCCCGGAATTCGGAAGCCGGAAAGCCCATGGTGTTTGTGACCACACTGCTTCTGATCAGCCTGATTGCCATCATGAATGCATCGGCCATATATATTCGGAATCGGTTGAAACGACGGTATATGAGCGGGCATTTTTAAAGGATGAAGGCTGAAGGATGAAAGCAAGCGCTTAAACCTTAAAACGTAAAACTTAAAACCTGACTTCTGATACCTGAAGGTAACGGAGAAGATATGACTGAACGAACCGGTATCCGGCCGTCCATGGACAAGCCGTTATACCATCCTCAACGTGGTGCAGAGGGAACCATCCTGGATATCGATCAATTTTGCCTCTGGTATGGCGAAAAACAGGCGCTTTTCAATAACAGTATTTCGGTTGAAAAGGGCCTGGTCACCGCACTCATCGGGCCTTCCGGATGTGGGAAATCGACCCTGTTGCGGTCATTGAACCGGATGAATGATCTTATCGAGGGCCTGAAGATAACCGGTGAAATCCGGTTGGACAACCAGAATATTTTTGATCCGCATGTGGATGTCATTGCCCTCCGGAAACGAATGGGCATGGTGTTTCAAAAACCCAACCCCTTTCCCATGACCATTTCCGACAATGTATCCTATCCGCTCAAGATCGACGGTATTCGCGATCGGCACATCCTGGCGGAAACGGTCGAAAAATCCCTTCAATCCGCCGCCCTCTGGGACGAGGTCAAAGACCGGCTGAAGGATAACGCCCTGGGGCTTTCCGGTGGACAGCAACAGCGCCTGTGCATTGCCCGGGCCATTGCTGCTGATCCGGAAGTCCTGTTGATGGATGAACCCTGTTCGGCGTTGGATCCTCTGGCCACCACCAAGATCGAGGATCTGATCAATGAACTGCGCGGCCGCTATTCCATCATTATCGTGACCCATAACATGCAACAGGCCGCCCGGGTGTCGGATAACACGGCATTTATGTATCTGGGGAAAATGATCGAATATGGAAAGACCGACACCATTTTTACCAAACCCAGAAGCCAGCAGACACAGGATTATGTCACCGGACGATTTGGATGACAAGGTGGAAGACTGAAGGATGAAGGATGAAGGATAAAGGATAAAGGATGAAGGCGCCTGCTTTCTGCAATCTGTCGCCTGAAAACCAGCTACGAGCGCCGAACAACCAACCACCAGATACGAGATACGAACGACTCTGCACGCTTCACGAATGATAAAGGAATAAACCGTCATGACTCGATATTTTCAAAGAGAGCTCGATAAAATAAAAAAAATGATTCTGACCCTGGGTGCACTGGTAGAAGAGCAGGTGAATCTGGCGGGGAAAAGCATCACCCGAACCGATGTGGATCTGGCACGTAAAATTATCGTAACGGATCATGAAATCGATGACATGGAAGTGGATGTGGAAGAGGAGTGTCTCAAGGTGCTGGCGCTGCATCAACCTGTGGCCATCGATCTTCGCTTTCTGATTGCCGTGATTAAAATCAACAACGACCTGGAGCGGATTTCGGACGAGGCGGTCAATGTCGCGCAGCGGGTGGAGGCCATCAGCAAAAAACGGGAAATCGACTTTACGTTTGACTATTCCACCATGGCTCAAAAAGCCGAATCCATGTTGAAGAAAAGTCTGGACTCACTGGTAAACCTGGATATTGATCTGGCCTACCGGGTGTTGATTCTGGATGATGAGGTTGATAACATCAAGCGCGTGGCCTATGACAAAATCAAGGCCGCCATACGGATGCATCCCGATCAGGTCGGATATCTGATCAACCTGCTTCTGATTTCCCGCCATCTGGAACGAATTGCCGATCACGCCACCAATATCGCCGAAGAGGTCATTTATTTGATCGATGGCGAAATCGTGAGACATGATATCAGCAAGGAATACCTTCAGAAAGGGTAGGGGGGCAGACGTCAGAGATCAGGGGCCAGGTAAAGGAGGATCAGGTCAGAAAATGCATCCGGTGTTTCGCAATCGTTGATTGACGCATCACGTTTTTCACGGACAGGGCACATGCAATGAAAACATGCTGCCCTGGCCAATCTCGCTGACGACCGTGACCCGGCCCGCATGGGCATTCATGATGTGTCGGACGATGGACAGGCCCAGACCGGTTCCACCATCCCTGCGGCTGCGTCCGGAATCCACCCGGTAAAACCGTTCAAACAGGCGGGGAAGATGCTCTGATGCAATTCCGGGCCCCTGGTCGTGCACGTGAATGTCTATCATATGTTTGTTGTGCACCGCCTCAATTTGAATTTGTGTGTCAGGCAGGCTGTATTGAATGGCATTGTCCAAAAGATTGATGACAGCTTCTTCCAGTAAGCGGTCATTCATCATGGCATGAAGGTCGGCTGGACAGATCAGTTCCAGTGTCATGTTCCTGGCCATGGCTTTGGCCATGCAGTACTGGATGGCTGATTTCAATACATCCTGAACCGATCCGCCCGAAAGCGGGATGGCCTTATGCTCGGCATCCTGTTCGATTCGGGAAAGACTGAGTAAATCCTCGATGATCTGATTCAGCCGATCCACCTGTCTGGCGATGATGGATAGAAAATGCCCGGCATGCTCCGGCTCATGAATCGCGCCGTTTTGAAGGGTTTCCACAAATCCCTTGATTGCGGTGATGGGGGTTCGGAGTTCATGGGAGACATTGGCAACAAAATCCCGCCTGACGGTTTCAAGCTGACGCAGACGGGTGATATCGTGCAACACGATCAGCACGCCGATTCCGTTTCCCTGCGAATCAATCAGGGGATTTCCCCGAGCATGAACAATCCGCTCTTCCGGAACATGAAGGATGATTTCATTTTCAACCGGCTGTTCGGTTTTTCGAACCCGGGCCACCATATCCAACAGATGAATGTTTCGGACCACTTCCTGAAGCGTTGGCATCGGGGCGCCGATTTGACGGATTCCCAGCAACCGGGCTGCGGCCTTGTTTACCGTCATTAGCCGTTCCTGGTTGTCTATGGCCAGAACCCCCTCGATCATTCCGGCCAAAATGGTTTCCTGCTCATACCGCTGCGTGGTCATAGTTTGAATCCGCTCGTTCAGCTCTGCCGCCATTTGATTGAGCGCTTCGGTTACACCGGCCAGCTCGTCGGATTCAGGGGCCTGCAGTTTGATGTTCAGCTCTCCCCGGGCAAAACGCCGGGCCGTTTGTTTTATTTTTTCCAGCGGCCGGCTGATCCGTCTGGAAATGGCCAGACTGAAGACGGCGGCCATAATCGCAATCACAATGATCCCCAGACCATTTTTAAGAATAATGGCTTTAAGTGCGTCATCGATTGCGGAGACCGGTATCGATGTTCGAATGATTCCGACCAACCGTCCCTGATCAAAAACGGGTTGTGCCACATACATCATCCGGGTTGACAGCGTATAGCTTTTTCGGGTGGAACCACCCGGATTTCCCTTTAAAGCCGATTGGATTTCCGGCCGATCGATGTGATTGTCCATTCCGGCCGGGTCCTCATGTGAATCGCCGACCACCTGGCCGGACGGCAGAATCACCGTAAACCGGGCATCGGTTTTATTCGCGATCGATAAAATCAGGTTCTGTATTCTGGCAGTGTCTGACGTGATCAGCCATTCCAGAATCTGGGGTCCAAGCATGCGGGCCTGGGATTCCAGGCTGGATGACACATGCTGAAGATACAGGTCTTCAAAGGATCGGGAAACATACCAGCTTGCCGTTGCCACCGAAAACAGGATGACCATGAGAAAAGCCGGATAGACCTGCCAGAAGAGCCGGCGTTTCATGACCGCACCCGAAAGCGGTAACCGACGCCCCGTACCGTCTCCAGACAGTCCCCGTAATCCCCCAGTTTTTTTCGAAGACCGGCGATCTGAACGTCAACCGATCGTTCGGTGACCGCATAATCCTCGCCATGAATGGCATCCACAATCTGTCCCCGGGTGAACACCCATCCGGGCCGTTTGGCCAGAAGGTGAAGCATACGAAATTCCGTCGCTGTCAGGTCAACCGACCGGTCCGAAATCTGGACGGAGAATTGGCCGGGATGAATCACCATATCCTCAATTTTCAGAGACTGGTCATCGGATGGAATCGTATCCTGAATTCGCCGCAACACGGCCCTGGCTCTGGCGATGAGAATGCGCGGACTGAACGGTTTGGTGATATAGTCATCCGCACCCAGTTCCAGTCCGGTCACAATATCCGCCTCTTCTCCCCGTGCCGTTAGCATGATGATGGGTATCTGCCGGGATTTTTCACTTTGCTTCAGTATCCGGCAAACATCCAGGCCGCCGATGCCGGGCAGCATCAGATCCAGAAGAATCAGATCCGGTGTGGACTGTGCGGCGGCTTTCAACGCCGATTCACCTGTCGAAAAACAGGTCACGGTGTATCCTTCCCGGCTGAGGTTGTATTGCAGCAGTTCCAGGATATCGTCTTCGTCATCGACAACCCAGATCAGCTCTTTTGCCATGCTTTTATCCTTACAGATATGAAAACAACCGGAAGCGGGTTGAACCAGCCAATAAAAAAGTCCGGCTTTTGGGAATAAAGCCGGACTTTTTGGTTACGATGATACCCGTTGCGTCACAATTTTCGGGTTATACCTGCGGTCTGGGAAGCATACCGGCCCGTGAGGCGATTTCCGGTACCTTGTGCTCCCACTCAATGGCCATGAGATGGACACCGGCAACGCCTTTCATGGTCTTGAACTCTTCGATCTGTTCGCACGCCATTTTGATGCCTTCTTCGGCGACCTTTCCTTTTTCCGCACCCCTCAGGCGTTTGATCACATCATCCGGCACATCCATTCCCGGAACCTTGCTTTTCATATAGTTGGCCATACCCACACTTTTCATGGGGGTGACACCTGCCAGGATATACACTTTTTCCGTCAATCCCATGTCATTGGCCATTTTGATGAAGGTTCTAAATTTTTCCATGTTATAAATGCACTGGGTCTGAATGAAATCGACACCGGCCTTGATCTTTTTGGCCAGGCGGTGAACGCGCCATTCAAACGGATCGGCAAACGGATTGGCTGCCGCACCAATAAAAATTTGGGGGGGATGCTCAATCTCCGCACCGCCCAGAAATTTCCCCTCATCCCGCATCCGTTTGACCGTGCTGATGAGCTGCATGGAGTCGATGTCAAAAACGCCTTTTGCACTGGGATGATCACCAAACTTGACATGATCTCCGGACAGACACAGCATGTTGCGGATACCCAGGGCATAGGCGCCCAGAATATCGGACTGCATGGCCAGACGGTTTCGATCCCGACAGACCATCTGATAATTGGGCTCAAGTCCTTCCTGAATCAGAATCAGTGAGGCCGCCCAACTGGCCATCCGCACCACCGCGGTCTGATTGTCGGTAATATTGACCGCATCCACATGGCCTTTGAGAAACGATGCTTTTTTACGGACTTCATCTGCATCGGTCCCTCGTGGCGGCCCCAGTTCACCGGTAAAAGCAAAGTGACCCGCCAGCAGGACCTTTTCCAAATTGCTTCCTGATTTCATAATCAATTCCTTGTTGTTATCCGACTTTTTCCGGTTTTTTATACCCGGGCTGAATCAAGGTTCTGGGAATCTGATTCATCCAATCCACAGGCGGGGTGATTTCCAAAATGCAGTCCAGACGGCCCTGTTCTTTCAGACGCTCATAAATCAAAAACCAGGCGCATGGCTGTTCCGGATCGATTTCGCAACTGCCCTTGTTGGTTCCGCCGCAGGGACCGTTATAGAGCCCCTTGGCGCACATGGTCACCGGACAGATGCCACCGGTCAGGCCCAGAACACAACTGCTGCAGGATCGACAGCGTTCTTCGTACCATCCGACTGCCTGATTGACGCCGATAAATGTGGTGTCAACCGCCGGAAGAACCGGAATGTGCGGATATCGTTCTGCCAGAAACTGAATGCCGGCGCCACAGGCCATAGACAAGAGCGCCTCGTAATCATTGACCCTGTTATCCAGCGCTTCAAGATATTCCCGGTCACACTGTCTTTCAATTGTAAATCCGTCAATCTGAATGGGGGTGTCTTCCAGCTTTCGGGCCATATCGATCTCTGCGTTCAGAACCGACACTTCCTTTTCGCCACCGGTCAGACAGACTGCCACGCATGTTCCACATCCAATATTCAGGACTTTTTTGTAACCTTTCAGAAGCTGTTTGATTTCATCAAAAGGTTTTCGTTTGGCAACGATCATATGCCCTCCTGTTGGTTATTCGGCGATTTCGGGATGAAATACATTGACATCCTTCAAGTCATCGCCCAGGTATTCCCGTTCGTTGGGTCCAAGCACCCCCAAAGACAGGCAAATGAGCGTCCACAGATGAACCACCGGATAATTTCCGCCATAATGTTCGCTGAGCTCATGAATCTGGGCATGGCAATTATGACAGCCGGCAATGCAGTAATCGGCACCGGTTGCCTTGATCTGCTGGTCCTTCAGTCTTCCGTATTCCAGGCGCTGCTCCTTGAATCCGGACTGGAGAAAACCACCGCCGCCACCGCAACAGTAGTTGTTGGACCGGTTGGGCTGCATATCAACAAAATTCTCTTCGCCTACAACGGATTTGACCACGAAACGCAGGTCTTCGGCGATCGGATCACCATAACTTTTTCGAACAATCTGGCAGGGATCCTGTACCGTGAACTTGATTTTCAGATCCTTGTTCCAGTCGGAATTGACCTTCAGCCTGCCTTCACGGATCCATTTGGCATAATATTCATAGATGTTTTTGACTTCAAAATTGTGTTCGATATTAAATTTTTTCAGTCCGGCCCGGACTGAGAATGTAACGTGCCCTCACTCTGTATTTAAAAAGATCTTGCACCCCAGCTTGTTGGCCTGATTGACGGTTGTCCGGGTTATTTTTTCCCATGAATCGTTATCCGCCAGAAACAGGCAGTAATTTTCTCCGGCCCAGCCATGACTGCCATATGTCCAGTCCACACCGGCCAGATGAAGAATCTTCCACAGGGGAAGCAATTCATTGGGTTCTGTTACCGGCTCTCTGGAATTCTGGTTCAGAAAAAATTCTGCACCCTGTTTGTCGATTGGGGCTTCCATATCGGCAAACTCGGGCTGGGTTTCCCGAGCCTCTTCCAGCACATCCTGTACCACAAAAACAAAATCATCCGGTGAGATTCCCATGGCGCTGGTGCTTTCGTTTCGAAGCGCCATGTCGCAGGACCCCAGAATGCCCTTTGGACGCTGATCCCTGGGACGCAGTCCCCTGGCATTATAAACCAGTTGGGGAATGTCAATTTTCATGGGGCAGACATAGATGCACCGCTGACACATTGTACACATCCAGGGCCAGTCGGACTTGCTGATTTCCTCATCCATCCCCAGTGCCGCCATTCTCAGAAATTTTCTGGGGTCCATGTTATCCAGACCGGTTGCCGGGCATCCGGATGAACAGGCCCCGCAGGTCAGACACAGGTTCAGATTCCCGCCTTCCGGCAGGATCTCCTTGACCTTGTCGATAAAATGGCTCTTCTTTTTACCACCTAATTTGATTACTTCCTCAGACATATGTTATCTCCTCTGATTTAGGCTGTTGCCCATTTTTTTAATGGATTGGGGCCAAGCGCCTTGATTTGTTCCGTCATCTCTTTGGCATATGCGGCAAACGTCGGTCCTTCACCGGAACTGAGATTATACATGCGAACGCGATCTGCTTCAAGCCCAATTTCCTGAAGCAGTTGCTGCACGTGCATCACCCGTTCCCTGGCTCGCAGATTACCCTCCTTGTAGTGGCAGGACCCTTCCAGACAGCCGACAACATACACGCCGTCCGCGCCTTTCTGAATGGCCCGCATCAAATGCATGACATCCACTTTTCCGGTGCATGGAACCCGAATGATTTTGACATTTGCCGGATAATCCAGCCGCATCGAACCTGCCAGGTCCGCAGCAGAATATCCTCAATAATCACAGCAAAATGCAATAATGGTTGGTTCAAAATCCGACATTACATCCCCCCTGCCAGCAAGGCATCTATTTTGCAGTTGAGTTGATCATCTTCATAAAAATTGAGTTGGATGGTCTGTCTGGGACAGATTGCCGCGCATACGCCGCAGCCGTGGCAGATGGCCTCATCAATTTCGATGACCTGTTTATCCGTGTTAAAGACGGGCACGCCGAATGGACACGACCGGACGCATGTCAGACACTTCACACAGTGTTCCGTATCCACTTTGGCCGTAATGGCGGAAAGCTTGATTTCGGATTTGGATAAAAATGTCGTGGCACGGGATGCCGCCGCCTGGGCCTGCGCAATGGTTTCGGAAATCAGTTTGGGACCATGGGCCGTTCCGCATAGGAAAATTCCATCACCGGGCATATCCACCGGACGCAATTTGACATGCGCTTCGATAAAAAAGCCTTCGGGATTCCGGTTGAATTTCATGATACCGCACAATTCGGCGGTGTCAGTTGCCGTTACACCGGCACTCAGGGTCAGCAGTTCGGTTTGAATTTCAAGAGGCAGCCGCAAAATGTGATCCGTCACCGATACAATCAACCCATCCGGCGTGCTTCTGACCTGGGGTGGATCGTTTTCATCAAACCGGATAAATATCACACCCAGGTTTCTGGCCTCTGTATAATAATCTTCCATCAGGCCATAGGTGCGGATATCCCGGTACAGAATATAGACTTGAATATCCGGATCGGCCTTCTTGATCAGAAGCGCATTTTTTACCGCGTTTTGACAGCAGATTCGGGAACAGTTTTCATTGGTTGAATTTCTGGAACCGATGCACTGAATCATCACTACGGTCGAAAGCCCGTCCACACCCTTTTCTTCCAGCCGGTCACCCAGTTCCAACTGGGTCACAACCCGGCTGTCCTGACCGTACAGATATTCAGTCGGGGTATACTCCATCGCACCGGTTGCGACAATAATCACCCCATGATCGACAGTCAGTTTGGTATTTGCCGGACCTGCCACCACCTCGGTTTTGAAATTTCCCTTATAACCGGAAAAATTGGTGACCCGGGCTCCGGTGATTACCTCGATAAATTCATTCTTTCTGACGTCGGCAACCAACTGCTTGATATAGGCCCGAATATCTCCGCCCTCGATGGTATGATGCAACCGTCTTGACAACCCGCCCAGCTCGGTTTCTTTTTCCAGCAAAAATACTCGAAACCCCTGTCTGGCCAGTCCTAACGCCGCATTCATGCCGGCAACTCCCCCGCCGATCACCAGTGCCTGTTTGTTGACCGATATCACTTTTTCAGCCAACGGCTTTAATGTGGATGCCCGTGCAACCGCCATGCGTACCAAATCTTTGGCCTTCTGGGTTGCAATGGCCGGGGTTTTGGAGTGAATCCAGGAATTCTGATTCCGAATATTGGCCATTTCAAACAGATACCGGTTCAGGCCGCAGGCTTCCAGCGTTTCCATGAACATCTGCTCATGGGTTTTTGGGCTGCATGAGGCCACCACCACCCGGTTGAGTTTATGTTCGATGATTTTTTCCTTGATCTTGTCCTGGGTGTCCTGGGAACAGGTAAACAGATTCTGATCGGTATAGGCCACATTGGGCAGTTTGGCGGCATATGCCTGAACCGCGGGAACATCAACGACACCGCCGATGTTGATGCCGCAGTTGCAGACAAACACACCGATCCGTGGGGATTCTCCGGCTACATCCTTCTGTTCCGTCACCTGAACCGTCGGGGTATCCATGCCGCGGGATACAGCCAGTTCCGCTCCGGCCAGACAGGCTGCTGCACTGGCCTCTGTTACAGAACTGGGGATGTCCTTGGGTCCCTGAAACACACCACAGGTATAAATACCAGGCCTGGACGTTTCCACCGGCGTAAATGGCCCGGTTTCCACAAACCGGTATTTGTTCAGTTCCACACCCATGTTCCGGGCCACATCCGCCACATTTTCCGGAATCTGAAGGCCGACCGACAGCACGATCATGCTGAAGGTTTCTTCCAGTCTTTGACCGGTTTCATCAATATACCAGACCTGAAGGTCGCCGGTTTCCGGAATTTCGGTGATGGTATGAATCCGTGCTTTTACAAACCGGACACCATCCTTGTCCTTGGCGCGAAGATAGTATTTTTCATAATCCTTTCCAAAAGACCGGATATCCATATTGAAAATCGCACAATCCAGTTCACCGTGAGCGTGTTCTTTGGCGATCATGGCTTCCTTGATGGCATACATGCAGCACACCGAAGAACAGTAGCCGTTGCCGCATTTATTGGTATCCCGTGATCCCACGCACTGAATCCAGGCGATTTTTTTTGGCTCTTCCCGATCCAGGGGCCGGCTCAAATGGCCGAAATACGGGCCCGATGCGCTTAAAATCCGCTCGAATTCTTCGCTGGTCAATACATTGGCGTATTTCCCGTATCCCCAGAAATCCAGTTTGGATGGATCGTATCCCATGCTGCCCGGAGCCAGAATGATGGAGCCAACCGTAACTTGGGATTCCCGCTCGGTTTCATCATATTGAATGGCCCTGGCAATACACACATTTTCGCAAAGTCCGCAGCCCACGCAGGTATCGGTATCGATGCCAAATGCTAGGGGCACGGCCTGTGGATATTCGATGAAGGTCGCCCGACGGTCATCCAGTCCCTTGTTGTAGCGGTTTACAGCCGTTACCGGACAGTGTTTGGCGCATTCGCCGCAGCCCGTGCATTTGACCGGATCAATATACCGGGGATGATTGGACAGGGTGACCGTAAAATTTCCGGGTTCGCCTTCTACGGTTTTGATTTCACTATTCGTGATGATATTGATGTTCAGATGCCGGCCGACCTCGACCAGTTTGGGTGAAATCACTCACATGGCGCAGTCGTTGGTCGGAAATGTCTTGTCCAGCCGGGCCATCATTCCGCCGATGGTCGGCAGTTTATCTACCAGATGAACATAATAATCCGAATTGGCCAGATCCAATGATGCCTGCATGCCTGCGATTCCGGCGCCGACCACCATGACAGATCCGCTGATTTTGCCGCTTGCCGATCCCATGATAACTCCTTTAGCATAACGTTTTACACGTTAATATGATGATATATTATGAAAAACAGGCTGAAGATCGAAGGGGAAATGAGGATATCCATTGCCTTCCTTTTTTCCCAACCTTCCTTCAGTTTTCAGCCTTTTCATAATGCTCCGAAAACCGGAACATGCTGTTCATGGCCTTTGAATTCCACCATGCTGGTTTTTTCCATGTCTGCCAGAAGATAGGAAATCCACTTTAATTCCAGACCAATTCGGGCGCTGATGGCCCGGACCGACGTATGTCCGTCAAGAATGGCCTGACGAATCAGTTGTTTGTGATATTCCCGCTCCAGGACGTTGTCGAGAATGGCTTCAAATTTGGCTTTTTCCCATTTTCTGCCGTATACATCGCCCCGGTTCAGAAGTTTGACTTCCTTGCCCACCAGCCAGCGAACGATTTCCGTGTTCAACGTGGCTTCTGCCGCGTTCAGCTCAAGGGCAAACCGTTCCGGGTCAAACGGACCCTGTTCTTTTATGGAATCCATGACCCCGGTTGAAATTTCGACAAACCGCTGAGCCTCGGCGGACGACAGCCAGGCCAGATGCAGGCGGTCCCTGCCGATGCCGGACAGTTGAAGCAGCTTCTGGGTCAGTTGGATTTTCTTTTCAGCCTGAATATTACCTTCCAGGTAATGACAGTCACCGAAATGTCAGCCGGCTACCAGCGCGCCGTCACATCCATTTTTCAGCGCCTGAATAATAAAGATAGGATCGACCCGGCCCGAGCACATGACCCGGACGGTCCGCATAAAGGATGAATGCTGAAGCCGGGAAACACCGGCCAGATCCGCGCCCGCATATGCACACCAGTTACACAGGAATGCCACGATTTTGGGTTCAAAATTTTCCATGTTCTCCCCTGTTAATCCATTTGAGATTTCAAATTTCACATTTGAAATGTTATCTGCCTGCCGCGCACACCGCTGCCAGGATCTGTTCATCCTTGAAATGAAGCATTTCTATGGCTTTCTGCGGACACGACGAGGCACACAGACCACAACCCTTGCATGAGGCAGATATGTTTTTGGCCCGGTATCCCTTTCCATCCGCATCTTCCAGAATGATGGCACCAAATGGGCATACCTCGGCGCATAACCCGCATCCAATGCATTTACCCGTATCGACTTTTGAAACCAGCGGCGAAACGGAAATCGCGGTTTTGGAAAGAACCGTCGAAGCCCTGCCTGCAGCCGCCATGGCCTGAGCAATGCTTTCATCGATTGATTTGGGATAATGGGCCAAGCCGCAGACAAAGAGGCCATCTGATGCAAAATCCACGGGTCTCAGCTTGGCATGGGCCTCCATGAAGAATTTTTCCGCATTCAGGGGAAGCTTGTAGAATCCGGCGATATCCTCATTGGGCGCCGGCTCGATGGCCGTGGCCAGATTGACCAGATCAGCCTCGATCTGAACCCGTTTTTGAAGAATGGGATCGAACACATCCACCAGCAGACCATTTGCGGTTTCGGTGACAACCGGTTTATTATCCAGAGAATACCGAATAAAAATGACACCCAGCTCCCGAGCCTTTTTATACAGCAGTTCCCGCTCGCCAAAGGTACGGATATCCCGGTACAGAATAAACACGCTGGTATCCGGTTTCTGTTCCCTGATGGAAATGGCCTGGGACACGGACGTCGTGCAGCAAATGCGGGAGCAGTAGGGACGGTTGGCGTCGCGGGAGCCCATACACTGAATAAACACGACACTTTTGGCATCCGCAAGTGTTTCCGGACAATTTTCCAGATCGTGCCATCGGGTGATCCGCGGGTTTTTGCCGTACCCGTATTCATTCACAACCGCGGCTTTTCCGCCGGTAGCAATGATGGTGGCCCCATGGGCAATGGTCTGAACCGAGTCGTTCTGTCTGATTTGCGTCTCGAAATTGCCGACAAAGCCGGCCGCATCCACCACTTCGGCATTCAGGAGCACCGTGATGTTCGCATTGGCCGCAACCTCTTCGATCAGACCATTCAGATACAGTTTGACATCCTGCCCTCTCCAGGTATGATGAATATCCAGGGCCGCGCCGCCCAGGCAGTTTGATTTTTCGACAATGGTTGCGGCAAATCCCTGATTGGCCAGACTCAGTGCCGCGGTCATGCCGGCAACACCACCGCCGATAACCAGGGCACTCTTGGAGACGGGGACCGAGAGATCCGGAATTGGCTCCAGAAGGGCAGCCCGCGATACAGCCATTCGGACCAGATCCTTGGCTTTGGCCGTGGCCTTGTCTTTTTCTGTTGAATGCACCCAGGTGCACTGGTTGCGGATATTGGCCATTTCAAAGAGATAGGCATTGATTCCGGCGTTTCGAATGGTTTCCTGAAACAGGGGCTCATGGGTTCGGGGGGTACAGGCCGCCACCACAATCCGGTTCAGATTTTCCTGTTTGATCACCTCAACCATTTTTTCCTGAGTGTCCTGACTGCAGGCAAACAGATCTTCTTCGACATAGGCCACATGGGGTAGGGTTTTTGCATAGGCGGCCACTGCCGGAACATCGGCAATACCGCCAATGTTGATGCCGCAGTTGCAGACAAACACGCCGATACGGGGTGCATCGCCACCCACATTCAGTTCTGCCGGAAAGATCTTGTCCCGAACCAGCGTACCCCTGGCAGCGGACAAACCCACCGATGCCTGACACGCCGCTGCACTGGCTTCCACGACCGACTGGGGAATGTCCTTGCATCCCTGAAGCGCACCGGCCACGTAAATGCCCTTGCGGGTGGTGTCCACCGGATGGGTATCATCGGTTTTGACAAACCGGAATGGATTCAGTTCAACGCCCAGAATGTTGGCCGCATCGACTGCGGACTGGGCCGGTTCCATGCCGACCGACAGCACGACCATGTCAAAATTTTCTTCAATGCGCTCGCCCGCATCATTGGCATACACCAGATTCAAGGTTCCGGATGCATCAACCTCGGTGATGGTATGAACCCGGGACCGTATAAACCGGACCCCCTGTTCTTTGGCCCGGTCGTAGTATTTTTCAAAATCCTTGCCATATGTCCGCATGTCCATATAAAAAATCGTGGGCTCAAAATCCTTGCCCAGATGTTCCTTGGCAATGACCGATTCCTTGATGGCATACATGCAGCAGACCGACGAGCAATACGGGTTATCGCACCGGTTTACATCCCGGGACCCCACACACTGCAGCCAGGCGATCTTTTTGGGTTCGACGCCGTCAGACAGGCGCTTGACATGCCCGGCAAAGGGACCGCCGGCAGACAGGATCCGCTCAAATTCCATACTGGTGATCACATTGGGAAATTTGGCATGTTGATAGTTATCGAATTTGGACGGGTCAAACGGGGTAAATCCGGCGGTCAGAATAACAGAGCCGACCTGCAGCGTGATATCGGTTTCGACGTCGTCGAATCGAATGGCTTTTGTCGGGCAGAACTTTTCACAGGCGCGACATCGGCCTTTCTGAAAATAAATGCAGTGATCCCGATCAATGGCATATTTGAGTGGAACTGCCTGAGCATAGGGGACATAAATGGCTTTTCGTTTGGCTAGACCTTCGTTGAATTCATCCATGACTTTCGCCGGGCATTTTTCAGCGCAGGTTCCGCAGGCAATGCAGGCGTCCATATCCACATACCGAGGATATTTTTTGACCGTGACGGTGAAATTGCCTTCTTCTCCGGTGATGGATGTGACTTTGGAAAGGGTGATCAGTTCGATGTTCAGATGCCGGCCGACCTCGACCAGTTTGGGAGAGATAATTCACATCGAGCAGTCATTGGTGGGAAATGTCTTATCCAATTGCGCCATGGCCCCGCCAATCGCCGGGCTTTCCTCAATCAGATAAACATAATAGCCGGATTCTGCCAGGTCCAGGGCTGACTGCATGCCGGTAATGCCGCCGCCAACCACCAGGACCGATCCTATTGGACTTGAATTACTCATGGTGTTCATCCTGTTTCCGTTGATAACCAGGTTAATATTAAAGGTACTTTTTTCATTATCGAAAAGCTATAGCACCATGCGATGAACTTATAAGAGCGCCAGCCATGTGCCTGTGATCAATCAAAAATTAAAATTGAGACGATATCATTGATATAATTATTAATATCAATTAGATATAGAATAATCATCAACTGACGGCACGGCAGCCCCTTTACATATGTAAAAGGAATTTAGTTTAATGCCAAAGAAACCGGAGAGTGTCAAGGATTTTATCAAAAAGACCGGTTCAACTCACCCTGCGGATTCTCCCAGGATGTGCTGAATATCATTTAAATATTGCGGGGCATTGTCGAGATAAAAGGCCAGCCCTCGGGAAAAATTTCGTCCAATCAGCCCTTCAATAAACAACAGGCTGATTTCCCGCTGCTGACTCAGAACAGACAGGGAAACCAGCAGAATTTCCCGCTCTTCTTTGGACAGGCTTTTAGCCAGCATCAACAGAGCCGTTCTCCCCCGAGGCTGGAAATACCAGAAAAATAACAGGTCGATGGCATGAATGATCATGATCTGCCTGAGATCAGAAGCGTCTCCGGTAATGGGTTTGTTGACGGTTTTAAGACTTTCCAGCAAATTCTGGTCCGGCAGCAGAAGTTCGAGTCCGGCATAGGCTTCCAGAATTCTCATCAGCTTGTCACGGTAGTCCCGAAGACGGACATGAATATTGCGATACCGGTCTGCTGAACCTTCAATAACGCCTGCGACAAAATCAGAAGCAGCCTTTGATATGACCGCCGCCCATTTCTGCAAAACCCCGTCGATTGCTGCAACGCCGACAACGGACAGAATACCGCCAATAAGCGAGTTAAAGAGGATGGCAATGGGAATGGAGAGCACACTTCTAAAAAAATTTCCAAATAGCACACCTTTGGAAAATCCCCGAAATGCATTGTGACTGCACAGATAAATTCCGTTTGCCAGGGCCATGACCGCATACAGGGTCATGGGGCTGGTTGTTGTATTGATTCCCAGCGTTTTATCCAGAATCATGGATTTGACAATCCAATCCAGCAGAGGAACCGAAAAACCGGTAAACAGAAGCGAGTCACTGATTCGCTCCCAACTGACATAGTCATTCCATTTCAGCATGGGAGAGCGACGAAGCCCGCCGCCCCCCAGAATGGCCTGAACCACATTTCGAAATCCCGTGATGCCAAACCAGATAAAGGCCCCGCCAAATTGCAGCACCCACCAGTCATAGCGCAAGGCAAAAGAAAAAAAAGCCGGAATGAATCCGGCCGACATTTTAATAATATTTTTGATCAGCGTATTCAAATATGTCCATGACATACGGATGTTCTGGCGTTCTTCTTCTGCAGGACACGGGTGAAGCTGGTTTCCGGGATTATCCTGAATACCGCCCAGTGTGACGATGTTGCCGGGAATTTCCATACGTGTGGAATGTTCCATCCCGATCCAGTCGACTTGACGCGCATGAATGATACGGCTTAAAAATGGTGATTGGCTGATCCAGGAAAAAATGCGGGTCGAGACCGGACTGATGCCTTTATAGGGAATGCATGTCACGCGCCGAAATGCGGTCATCCGGATCGGAATGATCATTCGCTTGGAATTCGAATGACCGATCTCACGAATTGCCCGTCTTGGCAGCGATTCCATAACCGCAAGCCCCATACCATGCATCCGGGGAGATTGACCCGTCGAATCGCTGCCAAGACGGGACTTTAACGGGGCTTTCCGGTACATCAACCGCAATGTGGAAATGTCGTGCAGGATTGTCTGCAGTTTTTCGATTCGGCTCTCCCGGTCCGGATGATCGGACTTTTCAACCTGTCGAATGATATCCAGAATCATTCGCTTGAGTGTGATGACATTCCCTTCGTTAATCGCACTCTGCAGTTGGCAGATTTCACCAACATACCGGGCCTTCCCATCGGTGTAATCCTTGAGATTGAATGTTTCCAGACGGGTGATCATCCCCTCGCAGTCATAGATCAGCTCAAGCACATCTTCCGGACGCAGGTCGGTCAGGTTCAGGGTGATGCGATAGCCGATGCGCAGATCGATCAGGCGATAGAGCAGATGGCGGGGAGAGAGATTGAGTAAACCGGGCGCATCCGGATCATCTGTTGCGACGGATGGATCCGGCAAATCCGGATTTTGGGCCGGGCTGAGATACCGATCATGAATGGTTTCAAAATCCAGGCTGTTCATGTCCGAAACCAGCTCATCATGATATTGTCTGACCGATTCATCGGTTGCATCACACAAAAGTTGCAGTTCATTGACCCGTTTTTTCAGCTCGGGCAGCAACCGGCTGTGAATATATTTGGCCAGGTGAACCAGGGATGTCTGCCCGGGCCTGACAAAATTCAGAAATTCATTCGAATCGACCGGATTCAGTGAAATGCCATAGCGATCATTTATGGCGGGTCGGTGTCGTTCATTAAAGGCCTCCAGCACCCGCAAAACCTGCTTTTCCTTATAAGCGGAAACCTGTCTTCCCTCTTCCATCAATGCCCGAACCGGCTGCTCAGTCAGAAAACAGAGAAATGCCTGGGTATCGACAAAGCCTCTGGGAACCCAGATCAATTGAATGATGCGGTTACGGAACCGTGCAAAAAACTCGATGCCAATACGCAGCTCAATCCCCATGATGCCACCGGCTTCCAGAAGTTCAGCAGCAAACTGGGCCTGAATATGGTTGTAGTAGATGACACGAAGCCTGCGGATGCCTTTTATCCAGGCGTCCATGATGAGATGGGTGGCGGACTTTCGGCCTTTGGTATTGGCATCATGAACGTGGTCGTCAAAGGCCAGTTGATTCCATTCCTCCGACATTTCCAGCAAATGATATTGCCTGAGTTGCCTGCGTACCACACGGGGTTTGCCTGTGGCGGTTACCCGAAAATCATGGGCCAGTTGAAGCTGACGAATGGGGTCGCCCTGTGCCCGGACCAGCTCTTTCATGATCTGCAGAAGCACCCTTGCCGTATTTTGGGGCATGGCGCCGTCTGAAGCATTCAGAACTTCATCACGCAGTGCTGCCAATGCGCCGATGCGTTCATCCTGCTTGCCGGCTTCCAGGGACTCCAGCAGATGAATGACGGCATAGGCAATGCGCAGTCCGCGGGATTCAGCCAGTTTTTTGATGCCATGCGGATGAAAATGGGGATAAAATTTCCGTTTTTTATATTCCTGGCTTTTATCCCGATTCAACACATCATTGACAATGGTCAGAAGCCCGTGATCCCGCCGGTCAAACATGATTTTTGATAAATGTGGCATCGTGTCGTCAGTGTCACAAAAAAGTTGGATTTATTTACCGGCGCCGATCAGGGGCAGCTCTTGATCAATTTGAAAAAAAACCAGAAATCGGGATTCCTGTTCCTTTTCCGGGTCATTTGGGAATTTCCTTCGCTGAAGAGACTTCAACAGTTCCGTGTCGGTCTCTTCCCTGACCTTGGTCAGCATCAGCCGTTTTCCCTGATATCCCTGTCCCTGTTCGACAAACAGATAGGCGGCATGCGGATTGGACTGCAGATTGCTGTGTGTGAGACGATCCCGCATGATAAACGCCAGAAGGCCGTCTTCCATGACATGGGGTCTGGAATAAATGGCGGAGTCAACCCGTCCGTCCTTATCCGCGGTTGACATCACACCGGTTCCCCTGGTGTTTTCAAAATAATCTTTCAATTTCATATTCACTCCTTGCTGAGAATAGGCTTACAGGCAAAATGATATACTTGTCAAATGGCTAACCCCTTTGTTATCTTTAATCATGTAGAACCTGAAAAAGCAAGGGGTCAAACTCCGGCTTGTCCACATAACGGCCCAGAAAAAATCCGGGCAGCGAATCCATGTTTTCAAAAAGACCCGGATCGACGTCTATCCCTGCCTGATGCAGGGCTTTGACGATATCTGAGGGCTTTGGCGGGCAACCCTTGACCGGAATCATCTCCTGGATATCGGGATTGTCCCGGTTGGCTTTGTACATACATTTTCCCAGAAGAATGGTTTTTTTCATCCCTGGCGTGGGTTTCATGGTTTTTCCGGTCAGAATTTCAACGCCATCCCAGGGTCGGCCCTTCCAGGCGTAACGAATTGCGGACAGAACCAGACCATTGACACCCGAGCAATAGGTACACATGGACAGATCATACTTCCGGTAAGAAACCCCTTTAATTCCCATCTTGGCAAGTGGAAGCGGGAGAGAATTCATGGGATCATCCGTATACTGAAAATCATATTCATGGCGGGAGGCAGCCTGATCGATGTCAATCCCTTTCAGATCGATATCGGTAAAATCCAAAAGACGTTTCCGATGGGCGGCTGCATGAACCAGGTGGGGAATTTCTGACGGGAAATAACCCAGAAGCCGGGCACCGGTCATATCTGCGGACAATACATCAGAAGAGGCTACCAGAAGATTGCTTCGCCTGATTTTTCCGTCAAAACTGGGACCGCGTTCATTGGTGAAGATGCCGTCGATCAGGGTCAGCATGGGCGGCATGACATCTGCCAGCCGGGATACCATATGGTGAAGATTCATCTGTTCGCCCTCACAATGACACTTTTTTCGGGAAGCGATATCGATGGTTCCTTTCAGGTTTTTGATACCCAGACTGACAATGGTCTGATTGTGGGTTTTCATAACCGGTAAATTCACCACAAAGTCGCTTTCCAGAATATCCGTGTTGACGCTTAAACCGATGCCGTCACCAAAATCCATTTTCTGAAACGGGCGATCCCAGAAACTCATATACCGGACACCATATTTTTTCTGAAGCACATCGTAACCAAGTGATGTGAAGGCATGCTGTGACGTTTCCCGGTCCGAGGGGTCGAGGAATACGGTTCCCTCGCCAATCGTGATTTCCCGGGCTCCTTTTTCCTTTAACAGAATCACGATATCCTCGACAACCCGGGACGTGGTGATCACCCCCCATTTGGGAAAGTCAACAGCCCGGGTCCAGAATACGATATTGGGTTTGATCATGACCCGTGCCTGGGAAGGCATATGATCCAAACCACAGGCCAATTCTACTGCTTTTCTGACGGACTTGCGAGGTGATTCATACCGTATGATTGAAACTGATTGAGATTGCATATTTTTCCTTTCACGAACTACGTTACATGCTTCACGGTCCATTTTACGGTAAAGAATCCAGATTCGAACGTCAACCCAAATTCGGACGTTTGTTCATATTTATTGACTCCGTCTTATATGATCGGTAAATAACCGATAACCATCACTTTTCAATTATACGACCTATATGAGCATTCTTTACTTGATTCGTCATGGCCAGGCTTCGTTTGGAAAAGACAATTATGATGAGCTGTCTTCTCTCGGAACCCGGCAGGCCCGGATTCTGGGAGAAAACCTGATCGCGGTGGGCCACAAATTTGATGCGGTCTTCTGCGGCAAGATGACCCGACAGCTACAGACAGCCACACAGGTGATAAACTGTTTCCTTGAAAATGATGTTCCATTTCCTACCCCGATTCTCTTGAATGCCTTCAATGAATATGATGCATTTTCAATATGGGACCAGCGGGTTGGACGCATGCTTGCCAGAAATCCAGAATTGAAGGATACAATCGATCAGGCACGGACCGACCCCAGACTTTTTCAAAAAATATTTGAGCAGGTCATGACGCAGTGGGCAAAGGGCCTTCACGATGAGGCGGGTGATGATACATGGCAGGGGTTTATCGAAAAAGTGCAATCCGGATTGGAGATGATTCTTCGGGATCATTCCGGTGGACAGCATGTGGCGATATTCACCTCAGGAGGTCCCATTGGTGTGGTGGTCAAGCAGGCTCTCGAATTATCCAGGGCCAAAGCCATGGAAATTTCCTGGCAGGTCATGAATGCGTCGGTTACCCGTTTTTTTTTCAGCAAGAGAGGCTTGTTTCTGGCCGGATTCAATGATATCAGTCATCTGGTTCAAAAAAATGATTCAACACTGATGACCTATCGTTAGCAGACAAAATGACGTATTGCCCCCTCCACATTGACTGTCATATTGGGCACTTTTTATTAAAATTATCAAAATTCAGAAAGGTTCCGTTCCGATGCGCCAATTCAAAATGAGCATTCTGATTTTATTGCTGACGGTGGCATCGACATATGCCGCATCCCATCCCGACTTTACGGGTCAGTGGAAACTGGATCTCGATGCATCTGATAACATGGATGATTTTGCAAAATCCCAAGGTGCGTCATGGGTGGAATACAAACTGATTGGAAATATGCCGGTCACCCAGATTATTACACAGTCCGAAAATAATATCACCATCACCATTGAAAATATGATCAAAAAACGAACAGAGGTTATGGTACCGAATGGATTGATTGAAGAAAAAAAGAATGAACAGGGTAATCTGATGAAAGTCCGTTCCTTCTGGTCCGAAGACGGGTCTGTTCTTGTGACCATTATTGACACAAAAATGGCTGATGAAAAACCGGGTCAGGTTGTTATCAGGCGTTCATTGTCCCAGGATGGCGAAACCATGTTTCAGGATATCGAGATAGTGCCGGAAAAAGGACAGCGTTTTGCCGCAAAACGGGTGTTTCGAAAAATCGGTGTAACAAGAGATAAAAAATAGTTGGAATTCAATGAGGAACTGAAGGCATGAGCGATATGTTTCAGATCATTCCGATTGGAATCATCCGGAAAACAACCGATCAGACATGGATGGAGATCGATCCGAAGTATCAAAAAGCCATGAACGGGCTGGACCTGTATTCCCATATTTATGTTCTATACTGGTTTCATGAGAATGACACGCCGGAACAGCGTCAAATTCTGGAGGTGCATCCCTGTAATAACCCGGTCAATCCGCTGACCGGGGTGTTTGCCACTCACTCTCCCATGAGACCCAACCTGATAGCGTTGACATTGTGTCACATCCTTTCCATTGATGGCTTGTGCATCTGGCTGAAGGATATCGATGCCAGGGATGCCACACCGGTAATTGATATCAAGGGATATTTTCCGTACGACATCCAGGAGACGATAAGACACCCCAACTGGGAAAGACGACAGGTTGGTTAAATAATTTCGATTTTATGCCGCTGTTTTTTCCCTGCAGCCAGAAGCAGTTCATCCTTTGTCATATTCCGTAGTGTAATCAGCTCATCAAATCTGGAAACCCGGTTGCCGTTGACATATGCGCCTCCCTGCTCGATCAGTCTTCTGGCAGCGCCACCAGAGGCTGCAAGACCCACATCGCAAAACAGTCTGAATGCCGGAATTCCCTGCTCAAAGACCGCCCGATCCATTTTGGTCCGGGGAATCATCTGATCATCGTGATTCATACCGGTTCTGGGAATTCGGCTGGATGGAAGTAATTCCAGCGGAACAGGTCTGTCACCGAAAACAGCCATCGATGACTGATATGCCTTAATTGCCGCATCCGCATCATGAACAATGGCAGTGGCTTCAAACGCCAGAATTGTTTTGGCGGCATTCAAGGCTGCATCACTCAGCGACTCAATTTTCTTGATTTCTTCAATTGGCAGAAAGGTGAAGAGCTTTAGAAAACGAATGACATCCTTATCATCGGTATTGATCCAGAACTGATAATATTCATAGGGTGTTGTTCTTGATGGATCCAGCCAGACAGCACCTTTTGCGGTCTTACCCATTTTGGCGCCACTGGCAGTTGTGATTAATGGGAATGTGATGCCAAAGGCAGGCTGTTGGCGCATTTTTCGAATCAGATCAATGCCTGCGACAATATTTCCCCACTGGTCTGAACCGCCCATCTGGAGTCGGCACTGATGGCGATCAAACAATTCCAGAAAATCATAGGCCTGAAGCAGCATATAGTTGAATTCGATAAAATTGAGACCCTCCTCTGCCTCCAGCCGCATTCGGTATCCTTCTGACTTGATCATACGGTTTACTGAAAAATGCCTTCCGATTTCTCTTAAAAAATGAATGTATTTCAAGTCTCCCAGCCAGGCGGCGTTATTCAGAATCAATGCCCTGTCATCCTGAAAATCAATAAACCGCGAGAGCTGCGTCTTCAAGGCAGCGACATTCTCTTCAACGATTGCCTCTGTCAACATCTGCCGGGTTTCGGTTTTGCCGCTGGGATCCCCAACCAGTCCGGTTCCGCCACCGACCAGGGCAATGGGTTTATGGCCATTTTTCTGCATTTGCGACAGCGCCATGATGGGGATCAGATGGCCGACATGAAGACTGGATGCCGTGGGATCAAAACCGATGTAACAGGCCGCCGGGGTATGGCTTAGATAATCAAGCAGCTCCACCTCATGCGTTGTCTGTTCAATGAAACCCCGCTCTCTCAGAATATCCATGACATGCTTCATCTCGGCTCCCTATTTATTTGCATATTCTACTGCCCGTGTCTCCCGAATAACGGTCACCCGTATCTGACCCGGAAAGGTCAGCATTTCCTCGATTTTTTTGGCGATATCCCGACTCAGTAAAACTGCCTCTTCATCAGAAACGGACTGGCTTTCAACAATCACCCGCAATTCTCGTCCGGCCTGGATGGCATAGGAGTTCTCGACACCCCGGAATGCATTGGCGATTTGCTCCAGATCTTCCAATCGTTTGACATAATTTTCAAGAAGTTCTTTTCTGGCTCCGGGTCTTGCACCGGAAAGACTGTCCGCGGCCTGAACCAGCAGGGCATAAACCGTATTGGGCGGGACATCCTCATGGTGAGCCGCAATGGCATGCACCACTTTGGGAGATTCTCCAAATTTCTTGGCCAGCTTGGATCCAATCAACGCATGCGGGCCATCCACTTCATGGTCAATGGCTTTGCCCAGATCATGCAGCAATCCCATTCGTCTGGCCAGTTTCGAATTCAATCCCAGTTCTGATGCCATGGTTCCACAAAGGAATCCGACCTCAATCGAATGCTGCAGAACATTCTGTGCATAACTGGTTCTGAATTTCAGACTACCGATATGCCGAATGAGTTCAGGATGAATACCATGAACTCCCAGATCAAAAGCAGCCTCTTCACCAGCCTCTTTTATTGTCTGGTCGACCTCAAGGGTGACTTTTTTAACCACATCCTCGATACGGGCCGGATGAATCCGGCCATCCGCAATCAGTTTGAGAAGAGACAGCCTGGCGACCTCGCGTCTGACCGGATTGAATCCGGACAGAATGACGGCCTCGGGTGTGTCATCAATAATGAGGTCAATCCCGGTTGCGGCCTCAAGCGCTCGAATGTTGCGGCCTTCCCGACCAATGATCCGGCCTTTCATTTCATCGCCGGGAAGGGGTACAACAGAAACCGTTCTTTCGGCCACATATTCGCCGGCATATCTCTGAATGGCCGTTGAAAGGATTTTTTTGGCTTTTTTATCGGCTTCCTCTGTCGTTTCATTTTCAATTCGCTTGATTAATTTGGCACCCTCATATCGGGCCTCATTTTCCATTGATTTGATCAACAATTCTTTGGCCTGTTCACCCGTCATGCAGGATATCCGTTCAAGCTCTTTTTTCTGACTGATCAAAAGTTCCCGGTATTCAGTTTCACGTTCCAGGAGTGTTTCTTCCTTTTCATCCAGTAACCGCTCTTTTTTAGTGTTTTCATTTTCCTTTTTTTCACAAATTTCAATCTTTCGATCAATATTTTCTTCTTTCTGATTCAGCCATTTTTCTTTCTTTTTAAATTCGGAACGGGTTTCCCGTGTTTCGATATCAAAGTCATTCTTCATCCTGAAAAGAATATCCTTTGCCTCGATCTGGGCTTCTTTTAATATGGTTTCGGCTTTATGTTTTGCTTCATCGGAAATACGTTTTGTTTCAATTTCCGATTTCTGAATCCGTTTATCAATATTTTTAATCTTTAGCCAGTATGCACCGACAAACCCGATGGCCATACTGATCAGGCTAAAAAAAACAATTTCAACCATTCGGTATCTCCTAACGCGTATATTCCCTCTAACATGACTTCCGACACGCATTCGATTATATACTACGAAGACAAGCGCATATAGGCGTGTCGGGAAGCAGCACTGTTGAAAAAAGTATTAATTTGAATCCATACTGGAATTGAAAACAGAAATGAGGCAGGTAAAAATAGGGGATATGCGTGACGCTGACAAAAATATCAGAAAAGTATGAATTGATAATGTTATACGGGCTTTCAGATATTATTTTTTACTGTACCATAATTAATGAGAGACCTTGACAGTCTCTGAATTTGTAAAAAATTATTATCGGAAAGTCTATGCAAGAACGAAATAAAATGTGAACCCCCACCATTGTGCCGTTATGTAAGGCCTTTGAGCCATACAAGGAAAGTGGGTGTTTTATGGTTTCTTTAGGCTTTTCTGTACGAGCAGAACCTGCACACCAAAACCAGAGAAAACTCCCGTATACAAAGTGTTGGGTCAAAGATCATCTTCCAATGACGAACACGGCAGGGGGTCACATACCAGGAGTAGTTAAGCTTTAAAAAAGCCAGACGATAAAGGGAAACAAAAAAAATTAATTTGTCCGTCGTTTGATCTAATCAATATGTTCATCCAGGAATTTTATCAGATTTTCTGATCGGCTGTATATATCACACATAATTTTATCCCTGAATTGCTGTAATTCGACATTTTCCAGTGCAATATTGAGAGCAGCCATTATCAGAAGTACAATCTTGTTTGAAAATACCTCTTTTCCCTGTTGTTCGGACTCGATCTTCCCTATTTCGTCTAACAATACCTTCAATACGGCTTCGGGATCAATATTGGTAGATTCGAACTTGAATTTGTAAGCCTGCCCGAAAAGCTTGACCGTAAGAATATCATTAAAGATAATATTCTTCACCTTATGTTCATTGATTATTTCTGTTCTTCGATTTCTTCAAGTCTGACTAAAAGTCTGTCAATTTTTACTCGAATTAAATTCCGTTCTTCTGCATAGGCATTTTCAATATCAGCTTTATTCTGCAATTCCTTTTCTAAAAGTTCAATCTTGTTTTTCAACTTAAAATTGATAGCTTCAAGAGATTTGCAGATTTCAACCAGTCTTTCAACCTTGGCTTCAATCTCTTCGAATTGTTTTGTCAGTAATTCGCCTGTCACCTTTGCACCTCATTCCGATATTTCTATAACTGCTGGAGTGAATCAAAGTCAAGAAGTTTTATTCCTCTTTGACAAAGCATTTGTTCGATATGTTGAAGATCTTCGATTGAATTGATTCCCATAATTTCAATCGGATCATTCCCCATAACCGTTCCGATACGCAGGTTGTCTTTTTTCCCATTTCTAATGATATCGGTCAGATAAAACTCATTTTGAGCATTTTTCTGATCGATTTTATGAAGCAGCCGATCCAGTACAGTCCGATTAACTGCATATATTCCTGTATTTATGATATTTATTTTTTTTTGGTTTTGATCAGCATCTGATTCTTCAACAATGTCGATCAATTCATTCTGTTCATTGAAAAGAATGCGACCATATCCGGTTGGATTTTCAACTTGAGTAACCAATAGTGAAATATCATTTTGATTGGCAGTATGAAACGACATGAAATACTGAAGGGTTTGGTATTTAATCAGTGGCGTGTCACCACATAGAATGATTACTTGCGAAATTTCTGAATTTAAAACCGGCAAAACGCATTGCACAGCGTGGCCGGTTCCAAGTTGATGTTTCTGAAGGACAAAAGTGACCTGTGCAAATTTCTGAATTTCAGTCTTAACCAGATCTGCCTGATACCCCACAACAACATAAATGTTATTCGATACCAATTTCCGGGCAACGTTCAATATATAGTGAATCATGGGTTGATGTTGCAGTTCGTGAAGTACTTTTGGTTTTGTAGACCGCATCCGTTTGCCAAGTCCTGCAGCAAGAATAATAACAGCATGTTGAAACGAATCCATTGGATAACTTTCCAGAACAATGAAATAGGGTAGCGTTCAAGATAATGAAGCAGTCAAATGAAATACATCAAAATGAAAAAGGCAAATCACCACTGGTAATTTGCCTTTAATTTAAATATTAATGTAAACGTTAACGGCGGGTTTCAGCCAGCCTGAGACGATGCAATGCCCGCTGTAAGGCCGCCCGGGCACGGATAAAATCAATGTCCTCGCCTTTTTGACGATCCACCCGCGTCATTGCCCTTTCATAGGCCGACTTGGCTCTTTCAAGATTGATATCGCGTCTTCTTTCCGCCGACTGAGTCAGTATGGTCACCTTATCGGGCAAAGCTTCTGCAAATCCGCCGTTTACAAAAACAAAACGTTCAACACCGCTGGCATCCTTATATTTCACAATACCAACTTTAAGGGTTGTCAGAAAAGGCGTGTGTCCAATTAAAACGCCAAATTCACCCAGCGATCCCGGTGCAATCACAATCTGCGCGTCTTCATTGACAACGATTTTTTCCGGAGTAACCACTTCTAAGCGAATATTTCCGGCCATAAGTTATACCCTCGATTATTATTTGTTGGCTTCTGCCATTTTTTTGGCTTTTGCAACTGCATCCTCAATGCCGCCAACCATATAGAAAGCCTGCTCAGGCAAATCGTCATGTTTACCATCACAGATTTCCTTAAATCCCCGTACCGTATCTGCAATTTTGACATAAGCACCTTTCATGCCGGTGAATGTCTCTGCAACATGGAATGGCTGGGATAGAAACCGCTGCATTTTACGGGCTCTGGATACGGTCAGCTTGTCCTCATCAGAAAGCTCATCAATACCCAGAATGGCGATGATATCCTGAAGTTCCTTGTATTTCTGAAGTATTACCTGAACGGTTCGGGCAACCTGGTAGTGTTCTTCCCCGATATAGGATGCATCCAGAATACGGGACGTCGAGTCAAGGGGGTCGACCGCTGGATAAATGCCCAGTTCTGCAATCTGACGGGACAGAACCACGGTTCCATCAAGATGGGCAAATGTTGTGGCGGGAGCCGGGTCGGTCAAGTCATCAGCAGGAACGTAGACACACTGGACAGCCGTAATCGATCCTTTATCGGTTGACGTGATGCGCTCCTGAAGACCGCCCAAGTCAACCGCCAGCGTCGGCTGATATCCAACGGCTGACGGCATACGCCCGAGAAGTGCGGATACTTCTGATCCAGCCTGTGTGAACCGAAAGATATTATCGATAAAAATAAGAACATCCTGACCTTCGATGTCCCGGAAATATTCGGCTGCAGTAAGCGCTGAAAGCGCTACTCGGGAACGGGCTCCGGGCGGTTCGGTCATCTGTCCGTAAATCAGAGCTGCTTTGGGCAGAACCCCTGAGTCCTTCATTTCATGATACAGGTCATTGCCTTCACGGGTTCTTTCACCGACACCGGCAAAAACTGAGATGCCACCATGATGCATGGCAATATTATTAACCATTTCCATCATGATAACGGTCTTACCAACGCCAGCACCACCGAAAAGACCCATTTTGCCGCCACGGGGAAAAGGAACGAGAAGATCAATCACTTTGACACCCGTTTCCAGAACTTTTACGGTCGTATCCTGTTCTGTAAATTTGGGAGCCAGTCTGTGAATGGGCATCATTTTTTCCTGACTGATGGGTCCGAGTCCATCAACCGGTTTGCCGACGACATTCAGAACGCGCCCAAGTCCGGCCTGTCCGACCGGCATCATAATCGGCATTCCGGTATCTTTGACCGGCATGCCTCGAACCAGACCATCGGTAACATCCATAGCAACCGCTCTGACAACATTGTCCCCCAGATGCTGGGCAACTTCTACGACCAGATTATCGGGTTCATCACTAATAGACGTATTGCTGATCAGTAGTGCAGTCAGGATATGGGGCAGTTTCCCCTGTTCAAATTCCACATCCACAACAGGTCCCATCACCTGTTTAATATAGCCTATATTTTCTCCCATTTATCATCCTCCTATCCATCGATATGCGGCCGACAATCCGGTTAACCTTTCAAAGCTTCTGCGCCACCGACAATATCCATTAAATCCGCCGTAATCGAAGCCTGTCGGGCTTTGTTATATGCAAGCGTCAGACTACCAATCATATCATTACATGCTTTTGTTGCATTATCCATGGCCACCATTCGTGCCGCATGTTCACTGGCAGATGTTTCCAGTAGCGTCCGGTGAATCTGGACATAGACATTGGTGGGCATCAATTCGCCAAGCAGTTCATCCGATGAGGGTTCATAGAGGTGTTCAGCCAGATACGGCTGATTGCTGTCCATCACGGTTTTTTCCGATTTTTCTGGAATTATGGGCAGAATCTGACGGATGACCGGCGTCTGTTTGGAAACGGTCTTGAATTCAGGAAAGATCACATAAACCTCATCAACCGTTCCATTCAAAAACTGATCCACCATTTTTTGTCCAACCTGGGATGAAACATGAAATCCAATTCGGGAGCCAATGATCCCGATATGCTCGGAAAGAATGGTCTGTGACGTTTTTCGAGCCCAATCACGGCCTTTCTTTCCAAAATTTACAAAAGAAACCTGTATATCTTTTGCTTTTAACTCTTTTGTAAATTTATCGGCACGGGTAACCAGATTGGCGTTGAATCCACCGCACAGACCTCTGTCAGATGTACAGAGAATGATATTTACTTTTTTAACCTCGTTCCGAGGAACCGTAAGCGGACTGGCGCCTTCACCCGACTTTTCGACCAGACTTTCCAGGACTTCGGCAAATTTATTGGCATAAGGACGAAAGGCTTCCATATTTTGCTGCGCACCACGAAGCTTGGACGCTGCAACCATGTTCATGGCTTTCGTTATTTGCTTGGTCTTTTTTACGGCGCTGATCTTCATTTTGACTTCTTTTAATTGTGCCATATGAAATCGCCCTTATCTTAAAGACATCAGAAAGTTACACTGTTTAACAACACGCTTATTTAATGGTGTCCTTGAATTCATCATCATATTCTGCAAGCGCTTTTTTAAGCATACTATCGATTTCATCATTGATGATTTTTTTCTCGGCAATCTCTGAGAAAATCTTGGGATGTCTTTCTTCGATAAAGGTGTACAGACCCGCCTCAAATTTGGCAACAACATTAATCGGATATTTGTCGAGATAGCCTCTTGTTCCGGCATACAGAATGACGACCTGTCGCTCCATGGGAAGCGGCCGGTACAGCGGCTGTTTCAACAACTCGACCAAGCGTGCCCCGCGCGTCAACTGCTGCTGGGTTCCCTTGTCGAGGTCACTGCCAAATGCCGCAAACGCTTCCAGCTCCCGATATTGGGCCAGATCCAGTCGAAGGGTTCCGGCAACCTGTTTCATGGCCTTTGTCTGAGCAGCGCCACCGACCCGGCTGACCGAAAGACCGACATTAATGGCCGGACGGACCCCGGCAAAGAAAAGCTTGGGTTCAAGGTAAATCTGGCCGTCGGTGATGGAAATAACGTTGGTGGGAATGTAGGCGGAAACGTCACCGGCCTGTGTTTCGATGATCGGTAGTGCGGTCATCGATCCGGCACCCAGCTCATCATTCAGTTTTGCCGAACGTTCCAGCAGTCTGGAATGGTTGTAAAAAATGTCACCTGGATAGGCTTCACGTCCGGGGGGTCGTCTCAGGAGCAGGGAAACCTGACGGTAAGAAGCAGCCTGTTTGGATAAATCGTCATAAATGATCAGGGAGTGTTTTTTGTTATCGCGGTAGTATTCGGCCATGGCGCATCCGGCATACGGTGCGACATACTGGAGTGTGGCCGGGTCACTGGCACATGCTGCAACCACAGTTGTATAGGCCATAGCGCCATGTTTTTCCAGAATGGCGACAACCTGTGCAACCGTCGATTTCTTCTGTCCGCAGGCAACATAAATACAGTAAACATCCTGGCCTTTCTGACTCAGAATGGAATCGATGGCAATGGCTGTTTTTCCAATCTGCCGGTCGCCGATGATCAGCTCACGCTGACCTCTTCCCACCGGAGTCATGGCGTCAATCGCCTTGATACCCGTGATCATGGGTTCGTGAACACTTTTTCTGGCAATAACGCCCGGTGCCACCATTTCCACCCGCCGGAATTCCGTGGCTTCAATGGGACCTTTGCCGTCAATCGGCTCACCCACGGCAGAAACCACCCGTCCGAGGACCGCATCACCAACCGGAACTTCAGCAATTCTTCCGGTTCGTTTGACAATATCCCCTTCCTTGATCTCTGTATCCTCACCCATGATGGCAATACCGACATTGTCTTCTTCCAGGTTGAGAACAAGTCCGAGGACGCCGCCTGCAAATTCAACCAGTTCCAGTGCCATTACCTTTTCCAGGCCATACACCCGGGCAATGCCATCACCCACCGATAAAACGATACCCGTCTCACTGAGTTCGACCTTTTTATCGTAATCCTTGATTTGATCCTTAATAATCTGACTAATTTCTTCGGCTTTTAATTGCATTTAGACACGCTCACCCCTTTTTAAAGATTCTTTCATGTTGAGTAATTGTGTTTTGATACTCCCATCCAAAACGAGATCACCTATTTTAGTCACAATTCCGCCGATCAGGCCGGAATCCTGGTGCACATCCAAGATAATTTGTTTGCCCGTCCTTTTGGAAAGCGATAAACGGATTTTTTCAACTGTTTCGGCTGAAAGTTCTGTTGCCGATGTCAGGCTGGCTCTGGCCACCCCTTTCAGATCATCGGCCAGTTTCTGGTAAAAATCATTAATATTACTCAAAAAGCCGAATCGCCCCTTATCGAAAAGCAGAGACACAAATGATTTCATAACCTTGGAAAGCTCCAATTTTTCAATCACGCTTTCCATCACTTTTTTTCGTGCCGAGGCAGAATACAGCGGATTACCGACAACCTGGTCCAGCATCTCATTGCCAGTAAATAATTGGGTTACGCCGTCTAATTCTTCCCTGTATTTTTCGGCGTTACCATCACCCTTGCCGATGATCAGAAGCGCTTTCGCATATCGTCTTGCTACTGCCAAATTTTTCATCTATGCAACCACCTTCTGTAGATATTCATCAATCAGTTGATTCTGGTCTTCAGGCGTAATCTTGTTTCGAATGACTTCTTCCGCCTTGACCAGCGCAGCTTCTATGATTTCCCGCTGAAGCATTTCCTTGGCCTGCTTGAATTCATGTTCAATATTCCGCTTTGACTGTTCCTCAAGCTTCTGGGCTGACAATTCCGCTTCTTTAAGAATTTTGGCTTTGGCGTCCACGCCCTGTTTGACATATTCCGATATAATTTTTTCAGCCTCTTGATTCAACTGGGATATCTGGGCATTGTATCTGGCCAGTTCTTTTTCTGCCTCAATTTTTTTGGCCTCAAGATCTTCCAGTTGCTGGCGAATTCCTTTGATCCGGGAGTCAAGCGCCTGCGAAACCGGCTTTTTTAACAGAAAAAAAAGACCGACAGCCAAAACCACAAAATTCATGACCCGATAGGTGTCGGTATTGAGCCAGCCTTTTGTTGCAGTCTCGCCATGTCCGCCATCTCCTCCGGACGAAGCAACTGCAAAACCAGATGCCAGAAACAAAAGAATAATGCCAGCCAATAGAACCGATTTTCTGGAAATTACATGATTAATTTTGCGCATCATCAAACAGCCCTCCCCAGAATTTTTTGACTGATTGCAGTCACCAGACTGCCCAACTCCTTTTGCAGCGCATCTCTTACAGATCCGGCATCACTGGCGATACGGTTTTTTATTTCTGCCAGCTCGGCCTGGGCACGACTGTTGATTTTTTCAATAACCTGTTTTTCTTCTTCAAATGCAGAAGAAATGAGCAATTCTTTTTCCTTCAGTCCTCTGGATCTGGCATCCTTTATTCCGGCTGCAAATGCGCTTTCTTTTTCCTGTACCTGGGAATTGCAAGATTCAATTGACTGATCAAGATGTGAAAATTTATCTTTTCTTTGGAGCAACATTTTTCGTATGGGCTTGTACAGGACCATATTCATCGCCCATATCAGAAAAATGAAATTGATGATCTGAATAAACACGGATCCATCAATGCTAATCATACAATTCCCTCCCTTGATAATTGCTTGAAAATTAAAAGTTAAATGACACCTGCCAGACTATTGAACATGTGAATGGGCTTTAACTCGTGGGTCTATAGCATTCGATTTAACGGGTTGTCAATGGTTAATTATTCAAACATAAATCTTCTCATGCTGATATTCAGAAGAAGCCCGACGCTGGTCATCATCAACAAAACAGCCGACCCGCCATAACTGATAAATGGCAGCGGAATGCCCACAACCGGCATCAGTCCCATTACCATTCCGATGTTGATTACAACCTCCCAGAATATCAGAGCGGATATTCCAAATGCCATCATCATGCCAAAAGACTCCCGACACCCATGGGCGATATTCAGACCCCACACAATGATCAGAAGAAGCAATACCAGGATACCAATCGAACCGGCAAATCCCCAATCCTCCGCCAATACGGAAAAAATGAAATCTGTATGCTGTTCGGGCAGAAAGGACAGGGCATTCTGGGTTCCCTTCATGAATCCTTTTCCAAAAAGCTGTCCTGAACCGATTGCAATTTTTGACTGAATGATATGATATCCCGCACCCAGTGGATCTCTGTCTGGTGTCAGAAATGTCAAAATTCGCTGTTTCTGATATCCTTTTAAAAAATGCCAGACAATCGGAAAGGCTGCGGTTGCGGAAAACATCAGGCATAAAAAGGTTTTTTTCTCGATTCCGGCAAAAAGTGTCATGGATCCGGCAATTAGAAGAATCATAATAGCCGTTCCCAGATCCGGCTGACTGATAATCAGCAGGCATGGTGCTGCAACCATCAGGCTGGGGATCAGCAAATCCCGAAGGATCAGGCCATCGATCGATGCAATCCGTGAATAATATCTGGACAGCAAAATGATTATGCCGAGTTTCATCAGTTCGGAAGGTTGAATGGATATGGGACCCAGTGTCAGCCATCTTCTGGATCCCGCAACATATTTTCCAAAAAACAGCACGGCGATCAAAAGCAAAATACATGTCCAGTAGCAGCCGTATGCATACTGATCCAGCCTCCGATAACTGAATAGAAAGCAAATGATCATGACACCGAATCCAACGCCATACCAGATCATCTGCCGAAAAAAAATCAGATTCTGCGGGTTGAGTTGATCGGCCCGGGTCGCGCTGAAGACCGTTGACAATCCTATAATAATCAGAGCGATGGTTATTGCTGCCAGTCCCCAGTCAAAATATTGAATCAGACGTCTGTCAAACATCGTTACCTGGTCGTTGTGGAGAGAAAGGTTTTGATCAGCTCTGACGCAATGGGTGCGGCCGCGCTGGAGCCGTGCTCGCCGTGTTCGACGATCACGGATACGGCAATTTGAGCAGATGAAGCGGGTGCATAGGCAACAAACCACGCATGAGACTTCAGATGTCGTGCACGGTTGCCCTCTTTTTCGGCAGCATTTGATTTTCGGCTGAAAACCTGAGCGGTTCCTGTTTTTCCGCAGATTTCGATACCATCAATTCGGGCAATTCTGGCGGTTCCGTTAGATCCATTTACAACGTCAAAAAGGCCTTTTTGAACCAACTGCAGGTTTTTGGGCTTCAGGGGAATCCGTCCTCTCATGACAGGCTGAATCGCATCGACAACCTCGCCGGCCGCATTTTCAATCCGGCTGGCGATCTGTGGTGTCACCAGAAAACCGCCGTTGGCAATAGCGGATGTGACAACCACCATCTGAAGCGGTGTGGTCAGATTGTATCCCTGCCCGATAGAGACAGACAACGTTTCTCCCCCTTGCCACGCAATACCGGTCTTTCGTTTTTTCCAGGCAGAGGTCGGCACCAGGCCTTTTGCCTCCGCATCAAGCTGGATGCCTGTCTGAGATCCCAGTCCAAATGCCTTTGCATAATGTGCCAATCGGTCAACACCCAGCTTCAAACCGGTCTGGTAAAAAAAGACATCACATGATTCGGCAATCGCGTTTGTGATATTGATGGTTCCATGCCCGCCTTTTTTCCAGCATCGATAATCCCGATCCCCATATTTCAGAAAACCCGGACAAAAAAAAGTGGTTTTTTCATCGATAATGCCTTCTTCAAGGCCGGCAATCGCCGTGATGATTTTATAGGTTGATGCCGGTGGGTATTCCCCCTGTATGGCCTTGTTTTCCAATGGCCGCATTGGATTATTGATAACTCCGTCCCATTGCTCCTGTGTCATGCCATCAATAAACATATTCTGATCAAAGGCCGGACTACTTGCCAAAGCCAGAATATGGCCGGTATGCGGGTTCATGGCAACCAGTGCGCCAGTGGAATCCGAAAGTAACGCTTCGGCTTTTTCCTGAAGTGATTTATCAATGGAAAGATACATGTTCTGGCCAGGGACGGATGTCACCGTACTCAGAATATTCATTAGACGGCCACTGGAGTTGACCTCGATCTGCCGGCCGCCCCTCTGTCCCTTGAGGATACCTTCAAACGATCTTTCCACACCGCATTTTCCTACGACATCGCCCGGCCGGTATCGTGAAAACGATTCCTCCTTCAATTCTTCCGAATTGATTTCTCCCATGTATCCCAGTATCTGGGCGGCAAGCTGCGGATAAACATATTGCCGCCGCAGCCTGACATCCACCACAATTCCCGGAAGACTGTAGCGGTTGGCTTCAAGATAGGCCAATGTGTTTCGGCCGATATTTGATTTGATCATAACCGCTTTATACGGCGAATAATGCTTATTGTTTTTGATGAGTTCCATGATTTCTGTTTCAGGAATCATCAGGCTGGATGACAGATTCTGAACTGTGATTTCCAGCGGACTGGCATCCCGGACAACCAGGCCCAGGTCATATGAGGGACGGTTATCAACCAGAAGAACGCCATTTCTGTCAAAAATCAATCCTCTGGGTGGATCGATTGTCTGCAGGCGGATACAGTTGTTTTCGGAAAGCCTTCTGAACGTATCGCCTTCAATGACCTGAAGATAAAACAGTCGAAGCAGCAAAGCCGCAAAAACCGGTATGACACACCAGGCAGAAATCAGAAGCCGTTTTCGATACCAGTCATTATCCGGTGTCTGGGAAGTCAGTATGTTTGCGGGTCTGGATGTCATGTTTGCCCCTCGCCTTGCTTCCGTTTACTGCCCCGCTCCTCCCATAAACCATACAGTCGCGAGATTGACCGGATGAACGCAGGGCCAAACAGAACGGCCAATCCGATCTGTCCGGCCAAAAGAAGCCAGGTTTCGCTGGTTGGCGACATTCCCGTCTTCATGAAAATCATGGCTGAAAATAGAATACTGTTTTCAAACAGAATACCAAAAACGAGTAAAAAACGGATGGTGTGTGTATTTTGAAGCCGTAAAAATTGAACACTGTATTTCAGCAGCCCAAAAAGCCAGAAATAGGTAGATGTGAACAGGCCAAAAGGCCCACCGGAAAAGCTGTCCATCAGGAATCCGATCAAAAACACTATGGCCAGGCTTTCAAAAACAGGTCTGTGACAGGCCATGAAAATGAGAAAAGATAGCAGGAGAACAAATCCAAGACTGTGAAGCCAGAAGGAATTTAAAATAGTGGTATGCAGAATCACCAGAAAAAATGAGATGATTACATGAGGAATGTAAATCATGGCTCTTTTGACAGATCATGTTCCGGTCTGTCCAGCACCACCAGAACTTCCTCCAGTTTTTCAAAATCAACATGGGGAATGATCACGATATCCTGAAAAATGCCGGAATGGTTCCTGATGACTTCCCGAACCCGGCCAATGGGAAACCCTTTTAGAAAAACACCGTCCAGCCCCGATGATATCACTGAATCATTGACAGATATGTCATCTTTTCGGGACACGTAGCGAAACTGACACATGCCCAGAGAATCCCCTTTGACAATTCCGCGGGATCGTGTTTCCTGAACCAGCGCATCCACGGCGCTGTTCGGATCAATAATCAGAAGAATTTTTGAAAAGTTATCCGTCACATCAATCACCTGCCCTACAACGCCTTCCGGCGCCATTACGCCCAGTCCTTTTTGAATACCATTGATTTGGCCTTTGTCAACAATCAGGGTTTTGAACCAGGGAGAGGGGTCTTTCCCAATCACCTCACAGGCGACGGTTCTGTAAGGCAATTGGGTTTTAAAGTCCAGAAGCTTTCGAAAACGAATATTGGAAAGCTCCAATTCCTTGCGTCGATTGAGATCGTTGATGGCCTGGTTCAGCCTGGTTTTCAGGCTTTCATTTTCCTGAATGGTGGAAATGATCCAGAAATACTGACGCCACACATCCCGGATCGATTGGGTGGCGGATATGACCATTTTTTGAAACGGCGAAATAACTGTCATGCCCATCTGTCCCGAATCCAAAGCCGCTTCATGACGGAGCGATGAGATGGAAAGCGCCAGAATGTTAATGACAATCAGAGCCAGAATAACCAGAAGCACGACAATGTTGCGGGAAAACATATGGATCAGGTGATAACGACCTGTCGAAGGATATCAATGTTGTCCAAAGCCTTGCCTGACCCCATCGCAACGGTGGAAAGGGGATCGTCAGCAATGGTGATCGGGAGTCCTGACTCTTCCATCAGAAGTTTATCCAGCCCTTTTAACAGGGCGCCACCACCGGTCAGCACAATGCCCCGGTCCACAATATCGGCGGATAACTCCGGAGGGGTCTGTTCAAGTGCAATTTTGACGGTTTCCAGAATGGCATCCAGTTGTTCGGAGATAGCCAACCGGACTTCTTCGGAGTCAATGGCCAGTATTTTCGGGATTCCGGAAACCAGATCCCGGCCTTTGACCTCGATCGTTTCGATATTCTCCAAATCCTGATAGGCGTTGCCGATCGTGGTTTTAATCATTTCGGAGGTTCTCTCACCGATCAGCAGGTTATACTTCCGTTTAATATATTGCATGATGGCGGTGTCCATTTTGTCGCCTGCCACCCGCAAAGATCTGGAATACACGATTCCGGCCAGAGAAATGACAGCGACCTCTGTGGTTCCGCCACCGATATCCACCACCATGTTGCAGGTCGGTTCGGTAATAGGCAATCCGGCACCTATTGCAGCGGCCATGGGTTCTTCGATTAAAAACACTTCCCTGGCGCCGGCTGATTCAGCCGATTCCCGAACCGCCCGTTTTTCAACCTGGGTGATTCCGGAAGGAACCGCAATAATGATTCGCGGTCTGACAAAGGAGCGACGGTTATGGACCTTATGAATAAAATGCCGAAGCATGGCTTCTGTAACTTCAAAATCCGCAATGACGCCATCCCGCATGGGACGGATCGCAACGATATTGCCCGGTGTTTTCCCCAGCATGTTTTTGGCCTCGAGGCCAACAGCCAGAACACGGTTTTTGGAGCGGTTGTCGGTTCGCACCGCCACCACCGATGGTTCCCGCAGTACAATGCCTTTGCCTTTTACATACACCAGCGTATTTGCAGTGCCCAGGTCAATGGCCAGATCACTTGAAAAAATGCCGGATAATCCACTGAAAAAACTCATATTTCAATTATCCATTCTGAATTGGTTAATATGTTATCGACTCTGTTTTCATTCAATCTGGTCAGTTTACAGAAACCGGAACAAAATCACAAGCTGAATTCTGAACGATACGGGGATGTGCAGCCCATGACCTTCATGACCATATCATGCAGGCAGGGTCTGAAGCGCCTGATGAGCGGCGGATTGCCCCGGGAATACCGTGATGGATGAACCCGGTTCGTCAACAGAATGACGCCGATCCCCTTTTCCAGATCCATCCAGAATGATGTTCCGGTAAACCCCAGGTGCCCGATGCTTCGGGGTGAAAAAAACTGGCCGCAGGATGCATATGACTGTCCCGGCAGATCAAATCCAAGCGCTCTTTCGAGACCGGGCTGGGACGCAAAGCACCCGGATAAAAGCTGTTGATCGAAAAAACTGTCGTCTGATTCATCACGATAATCCGTCAGCAGTTGCATCAGGAGTCTGTAAATCTCCCACGCATTCCCAAACAGTCCGGCATGGCCGCACACACCACCCGCGGCCCAGGCGTTGTCATCATGAACCTGTCCCCTGAGCAGCCTGTGCCGCCAGGGACACCATTCCGTCGCGGCATAGGCAACATCCCGGATTGGATGGGACAGATCGTTGAAAAACAGGTCATTCAGTCCAAGAGGCCCATAAACATGTTGATCCAGAAACCGGTCCATCCGTAAGCCGGCAAACTGTTCAACGATCCATTCCAGAATCATGAAACCGATATCGCTGTAAATACACCCGTTGCCAGGTGGATACACAAGGGGTTCATCCAGAAGGTGGTTTCTCAGGATTACTCTGCGGTCTGAAATCGGAAGATCCCGGAGTCGGAGATAATAGGGATGGTAAGCCTGAAATCCGGCGCTGTGAGACAGGAGTTGACTGCAGGTGACATGCCCCCATGTTGCACTGGCAAAACCGGGCAGGAGATCGCAAACCGGCCGAGTCATAGACAGGTCAACCTTCCGTGATAGTTCCATCATGGCCAGGGTGGTTGCCAGTGGCTTGGTCAAAGATGCCAGATCAAATATGGTTTTCCGTGTCATGACAGTTTTGGAAAACAGATCGGAAAAACCATATGACTCAAAAAATTCAACTCGATTCTTACGAAATACCAGAAGAACACCACCGGGGAAAACGCCGGAGCCAACCCCGGCTTTCATCAGGGTGTCAACCGGGTCAAAGTTCATGGAAAGATGCTTTCCCGGGCAGGGTCGCAGATATGTCAAATGTCAGGGACCGGTCATCTGTTGAAAGAACGGCAGCGACGCCAATTGGAATCGTGACGTTTTCCTGACCATGTCCAATACCGCATTCGGCCAGAATCGGAATGTTACGATCCCGAAACGCTTCGAGAAAAAATCGATGGAGGGCCTGATTGTCGCCGCAGTGATCGAAGCGGCCCAGAATCAGTCCGCGGATATTGTCCAAATATCCGGCCATGATCATCTGGGTGATCATCCGATCGATCCGGTATAATGCCTCATGAATGTCCTCAATGACCAAAATATGGCCATCCAGACAGGGTTCATAGGGTGTTTTGAGCAAATGGGACAGCGTGGTCAGGTTTCCGGCAAAAAGAGGGCCGAATGCATTGCCCGGGTGCAGGATTTTGGCGGGTGAAAAACGGAATGTCATGGGAACGTCTGAAGTCAGAGCCTGTAGGAAAGATTGTTGGCTGGTTTTAGAAATTTCCGGCAAAGAGGCGATCATTGGTCCATGAAATACGACCAGATCACACCGCCGGTAAATGGCGGCCAAAAGAGCGGTAACATCACTGAACCCAACCAAAATTCTGGGGTTTAGGCGAATGCATTCGAAATCCAAATAAGGCAGCATCCGCATGGCGCCATACCCCCCCCCTGGCACAGATGATGGCCCGAATGTCAGGGTTTTTGAAATACTGATTCAATGCTTCAGCCCGCTCATGATCCGTTCCAGCCAGATAGGAATTCTGTTGGAAAAGGGATTCGGAAAAAACGGGCCGAAGCTGAAATTCTTCCAGAATGCGAATGCCCGCCATCAACCGATTCCGATCCACCGGGCCGGATGGCGCAACAATTCCCACATGGTCACCGGGTTCAAGCCGGGGCGGCCTGGCAATTGGTGTAGACACCGATGAATCAGCCGATGATGGGTATGACGGAGATGTCATGTCGAAATCGTCATTTCATATGCTTCCGGAATGTGGAGAGAAATAAAAAACGGCTGTCATCACCTGGAAGACAGCCGGCATACCATTCGGCTTTAATCAGCCGCTATTTCATTTCTTTGATTTTATCCGTCAGTTCCGGTACAAATTCCAGAAGGTTCTGAACGATACCGATGTCGGCAGCCTGGAAAATGGGCGCTTTTGAATTTTTGTTGATGGCGACAATAAAGGGATTTCCCTTGAGACCGCCCATGTGCTGAAATGAACCGCTGATGCCCAGGGCAATATAGACCTTGGGTTTGACGGTTTTTCCGGAAGTACCGACCTGTCTGGATTTTTCCAGCCATTTGGCATCGACAATGGGCCTGGAGCAGGAAACCACTGCACCGATGGCATCAGCCAGTTCCTGAGCGATGGAAATATTTTCCTGATCCTCGATACCCCGGCCCACAGAAACCAGCACATCGGATTTGGTAATGTCAACATCCCCGACTTCGGCAGCCACAACTTCCACAAAGCGGCGTTTGGTACTGATACTTCCCGCTTCTTTGCTTTTATCCACAATTGTGCCGGACGCGGTGTTCTCCTGGGGTTGAAATGATCCGGAACGAATATTGATCACGGCGCCTGCAGACAGATCGCATCGAATATGTGTGCTGACCTGTCCGCCGAATTCCTGGCGTACCAGCTTCAGATCATTGCCGTCAAGCCCCTCGATGCCAACCACGTCGGGGACAAACGCACTTCCCAGCTTGATGGACAGTCCAGGCCCCAGATCCATGCCCAGTGTATCATGGGCAGCCAGAAGAACAGCGCCTTTGGGAAGAACATTGATCAGAGCAGATCGAATTACCTCTGCATTGGGATAGGCCAAGGACGGATTGCCGATCTTCCAGACTTCGGCATATGCACCGACGACGGACTGGCAGGCCGAATCCAATTCATTGCCATCACCGCACACCAAAGCCGTAACACTGGCACTGGAATCAATTGTCTTTGCCGCAACAGCCAGTTCAAACGCCGAATCATCTGCAGCCCCATTTTTATGGGGGATATAAACAAATATGTGTTGAGCCATTATTTAATTCCTCCTTTGGCCTTTAAGAGTTCAATCAGTTTGGTAACGATTTCGTCGGTGCTGCCCTCGAGCATTTCGGCGCCCTCGCCCATCGGCGGAACAAAATAATCGACTTTTTTGACTTTTGCAGCAGATGGCCCGACAACGGACCCGTCCAACCCCAGGTCGCCGGCTGTGTGAACCGGAATTTCAACACTGGCCACCTTTCGAATGCCCCGAATCCCGACATAGCGGGGTTCATTGATGCCGGTCTGAATGGACAGAACGCAGGGCATATCGATCTCGTTGATCTCCTGAATGCCGCCTTCGATTTCGCGGCCAACCCGAAGCATTTTGTCATTCACGATTTCGATTTTGTTGACCAGAGATGCATATGGCAAATCCAGCATGGCTGCCAGCATGCCACCCACCTGACCCGCGCCATCGTCAGCCAGGGCGCCGGTCAGAATCAGATCATATTTGCCCTTCTGAACCTCGGCTTTCAGAATGGAGGCGATTCCCTTGCCATCGGATCCATTAAAGAGATCGTCAGACAACAGAATTCCCTTGTCCGCGCCCATGGCCATTTCTCTGCGAAGCACTTCTTCGGATTCGCCATCTCCCACGGTCACAACCGTAACGGTTCCGCCGACATTATCACGGATCTGAATGGCTTCTTCCACGGCATAGTTATCCCATTCATTGACCGAATAGACCAGATCGCCCCGTTCAATGTCCGACCCTTTGCTGTTCACGACAATTTCATTTTCAGCCGTGTCGGGAACCCGTTTTACACATACCAAAATCTCCATACGTTCCTCCACAATTAGATTATAGTTATTTGGACCGGTTGTATTTGAATCATTAATATACGGCCATTAAACCTCCGGGTTAGCACCTGGATATTAAAACGATTTCAACCGCGACCGAAAACGCACCCAGAAATCTTTATTTTGAAAGCGATACGTATTTCATCATTCCTCGGTGATCAAGTGCCGTTCGATCAGTTCAGACAGATCAATGGCTTCCATCTGACCTTCCAGACCGGCCACCTTGATGGCATCCTCGATGTTGACCAGGCAGAATGGGCAGGCCGTGACAATGACATTGGCGCCGGCTTTTCTGGCCATGTTTACCCGAAGAACGCCCATGCGCTGTTCTTCCTCGGGTTCATAGAACAGCATCAGTCCGCCGCCGCCGCAGCAGAACGAGCGATCCCGGCTTTTAAGCATGTCCACACGCCTCAACCCGGGTATGGCATCCAGTGCCTCACGGGGATCATCGTATATGTCGTTATGACGACCCAGATAGCAGGGATCATGATAGGCATACACCCTGCTGAGATCCTCAACCGGTTTCAGTTGGAGTTTGCCGGATTTGACGTTTCGTGTAATGGTCTGGCTGATATGTTCGACCGGCGGCAGCCCCTCATATTCGTTTTTCAGGGCGTTGAATGCATGTGGATCCGATGTGATGATGTTTTTGACACCTGACTCCTTGATCATCTCGGTGTTCTGGGACTTCAGATCCTGAAACAGCATTTCTTCTCCAAATCGCCTGACCTCGTTGCCGGAATCTTTTTCGTCTTTTCCAAGAATACCGAAGTCAATACCGGCTGCGCACAGGATTCTGGCCGTGGCGCGGGCAATAAGCTGCATCCGGTCATCATAGGAGGTGATGCTGTCTACAAAATACAGGGTTTCGGCTTCATCGCCTTTTTCAAACTGTTTGACCTCACAGGTTTCCGGCAGTCCCTTGACCCACTCGGATCGTTTTTTCTCCATCTTTCCCCAGGGATTACCGCGTTTTTCGATAGCCTTCAGGGGTTTCTGCAGGGACTGGGGAACCATGCCCTCATCAACCATGCCCCGCCGCAAATCCACGATTTTGTCAATATACTCGATAAAAATGGGGCATTCCGCCTCACACGCGCCGCAGGTGGTGCAGGACCAGATTTCATCCTCGGTAAAAATTGAACCGATCAAAGACTCATCCTTCGGGGTCATATCGCCTTTGATGGGATAATTTTTAAAACAGTAGTCACGGGCTTTGATGGAAATGAAACGGGGGGACAGCGGTCGTTTGACCGCATTGGCCGGGCACTGATCCGAACAGCGTCCGCAATCGGCGCAGGAATAGAAATCCAGCATGTGCTTCCAGGTAAAATCTTCAAATTTCTTGATACCAAACGATTTCAGCTCATCCAGTTTACTGTCATCCACACCCCACTGCACCGGCTTGATGGCGCCTTTTTTCATCTTCATCAAAAAGACATTGGGAAGCGAGGTAATGACATGAAAATGTTTTCCCATGGGCAGAAAGCACAGAAAAAAGAAAAAAACCAGATTGTGAAGAAAATAAGCGCCGATATGAAGGTTCTGTAAAAATCCCATATCGCTTGAACCCATCACATTGGCCGCAATCCAGGTTCCCGTGACCGGAAGAATGAATTCCGGCTGAATTCCCTTCTGAACCTGGGCGGCAACCAGACTTCCCTCAAAGAGCATATCACAGGTGACCAGGGTGGTGATCAGCATCAGCACAAAAACCGCTTCTGATGTGTGGTCTTTTCCATATTTTTTTGGCACGGCATACCGGTCCGGCTTGAAAATTCCCCGCCGAACGGCCGCAACGACGGCCGCAATCAGAACCACAGTCGCAGCGATGTCTTTCAGCACACTGTAGGCATGACCGGTCATTCCACCCAGCCCCGGCATGACAAAACCATCTGCAATGCCCATAACGACCAGGGTGATGGACCGAAGCGATAAAATCATAAAGCCGGCAAACAGCATGATATGCAGAACACCGGCCATCATGTACCGGGGCTGACGGTATTGTCCGACGGCATATTTGATCATGGCCATCAACCGTTCATCCGGACGGTCCAGACGGGGATCGGATTTTGCCCGAACCAGAGGCGCCAGACGTTTGGCAATGATATAGGTAAATGCGGCGACGCCCAAAATCGGAATCAGAACAGAAAAGATTACGGCCGGTATCCCCATAATCCATGCATTTGCCGGAGAGATCAAAGCGGTTTCCATTTTTTTACTTTCTTTCTCCCTTCATTTATATTATTTATTGCCTGCCACAGGGGGTTGCGCCCTGTGGACATTATATCTATATATACGTTTATAAATGCTTATCTGAACACGGGGATCAAACACCCATTGAATGAATGAGTGTTCATTCAGTTTAATGAATGAAACCAAACGCGTCAAGTAAATTCTTATTGAACAGATATCCTTCCCCCCAATGGAATATAATATTAATCAGGAGGTCAATATGAAAAGCACTCTTACTTATCAGGAAAAGCCCTGGCTTTCAAGCTATGAAAGCGGAATTTCCGAAAAAATTTCTTTTGAAAATGCCTGTATTCCGGATTTCCTTGAACGCTCCGCAACCCAATTTCCCGACCATCCGGCACTCCTGTTTCAAGGATATCGGATGAATTATCGGGAACTGAACGAAACAGTCAACCGGTTTGCATCCTGTCTGTCAGGGTTTGGCGTCAAAAAGGGTGACAGTGTCGCGATTCTGCTGCCCAATGTCATTCCCTGTGTGATCGCATATTATGCCACGCTCAAAATCGGTGGCATAGTCGTGATGAACAATCCGCTCTATTCGGATCGGGAACTGCATCATCAGTTCAATGATTCCGGCGCCAAAATTCTGGTTACACTGGATCTGTTGGGAAACCGGATGATCGACCTCCGCCCCAAGACAAAAATTAAACAGATTGTGATTACATCGATCGGCGATTATCTGCCGTTTCCCAAAAACCTGCTTTTTCCACTGGTGGGCAAGAAAAAAGGTCTGGCGGCGGATGTCAAACCGGCCGAAAATGTGTTTAAATGGAAAAAAGTATTGAATGATGCTTCCGTAAATACGCCTGTTGTTCCACTGACGTTTGATGATGTGGCCATGTACCAGTACACCGGCGGCACCACCGGCGTCTCAAAGGGGGTGATGCTGACACATGCCAATCTCAGCCAGCAGGTTCAGCAGATTCGGGCCTGGTTTCCCGGGTTTAACAGGGGAGAGGAAATGATGCTGGGCGCATTGCCGTTTTTTCATGTATTCGGGCTGTCTGTCGCCATGAATTTTGCAATCTACATGGGATGGGGTGATATTCTGGTTCCAAAACCCCAGCCGGAACCGCTGCTGGAAGCCATTGGAAAATTCAAGCCGACATTTGCACCACTGGTTCCCACCATGTATATCGGGATGCTGAATCATCCCAATATCAACCAGACCGATCTGTCGAGCATCAAGGGATGTTTTTCCGGCAGCGCACCGCTTCCGATTGAAGTCATTCGGGAATTTGAAAAGAAAACCGGTGCCGTGATTGTCGAGGGCTTTGGCATGACCGAGTCCACGCCGGTTACCCATATCAATCCGTTTGGTGGAAAAAGAAAGGTGGGCAGCATCGGGATTCCGATCCCCAATACAGAAGCCAGAATCGTGGATCTGTCGGACGGAAAAACCGATATGCCGGTTGGCGAATCGGGTGAGCTCATCATCCGGGGACCGCAGGTCATGAAAGGGTATCTGAACAAGCCTGAAGAAACAGAAAAAACCATCATCGATGGCTGGCTCTACACCGGTGATATCGCTCAGATGGATTCGGACGGCTATTTTTTTATTGTGGACCGGAAAAAAGACATGATCATCTCTGGTGGGCTGAATGTCTATCCACGTGATATCGAAGAGGTTTTTTATGCCCATCCCAAGGTCCAGGAGGCCACGGCGATAGGTGTTCCCCATCCAACCCGCGGTGAAGCGGTCAAGGTATATGTGGTGTTAAAGTCCGGTGAAACTGCAACGGAAAAAGAATTGATGGAATACTGCAAGCAGAATCTGGCTACCTATAAACTCCCCACCAGCATCGAGTTCCGGCCTGAACTACCCAAAAGCAATGTGGGGAAAATCCTCAAAAAGAATCTGCGGGATGAACAGAAGGCTAAAGGTTGAAGACTGAAAGCTAAAGGCTGAAGGGAAAAAGCAGATTTTTATTGGATGGTTGCTGGTTCCCGGAACTTGGTCCGGGAACCAGTAAAAAAGGCGTTGTCAGGGATCAGAAATCGACCCGATCGGGCCTTTTTCTGAATCCTGATTTCGTGTATTATGCACCAAATGAGGCATCCGGAATATCGATGGCTGCACTGTTGGTTGTGGTGATGGCTTTCATTTTGCCCCAGGTAGCCGGCAGAATCGAATAAATAAAAAATTCCGCGCTGCGAATCTGTCCTTCGTAGAATGCCGCATTTTTATTTTTTTCAACAGCCCTGGTTCTGGCTTCCGGTTCAAGACTTCCCGCCAGTTTTTCCATCTGGGTGGCTGAAATAACGGCCCGCCATAAGAGCATCCAGGCCATGATCACATCACCTGTGACATCCAGAAAGGGGTGCGCAAATGCAAAGGCACTCATAACTTTGGGGGACATGGCTGTCGCACCCAGATGCATGGCCACCTCACCCAGCTTATTGACCGCTTTTTCAACCTGTACAGCGTAATCCTGAAGACCCGGAATGGCTTTGGCTGCGGCAATGGTCTTTTGAATTTCACTCAGCAGATCCATGATGGGCTTGCCTTTTTTCATCCCCAGTTTCCGTCCCAGAAGATCCATGGCCTGAATCCCGTTGGTGCCTTCATAAATCATGGTGATTCGACAATCCCGCATCAACTGTTCCATGGGGTATTCCCGAATATAACCATAACCGCCATAAACCTGTACACCCTGGCTGCAGACATCAAAGGCCCGGTCTGTAACATATCCTTTGGCCACCGGTGTCAGAATTTCTATCAAGCCCTGGAACTTTTCTTTTTCAGCCTCATCCTGCGCAATGCTTGCCCGGTCCGCACACAGACCCACATAATACAGGAGGCTTCTCATCCCTTCCACATAGGCTTTCATATTCAGAAGTTGACGCCTGACATCCGGATGCTGAATGATGGCGACTGACTCGGCTTTTTCATCCATGGCCTGAAGCAGGTTTTTGCCCTGTTTTCTTTCCCTGGCATAATTTACAGCATTGACATAGGCATTGGAAGCGCAGGTAAAACCCTGAAGCCCGACCAGAAGTCTGGCCTCATTCATCATCAGAAACATGGCGCGCATGCCCTTGTTTTCCTCGCCCAGAAGGGTCCCCCGACACTTTCCCTTTCCGCCCAGGGTCAGGGAGCAGGTGGCGTTTCCATGGATTCCCATTTTCTCTTCGATTCCGGTGCAGACCACATCGTTGAATTCGCCGAGGCTGCCATCATCATTCACCCAGATCTTGGGAACCAGAAACAGCGAAATGCCGCGGGTGCCCTGAGGTGCCCCTTCAATACGGGCCAGAACCGGATGAATGATATTTTTGACCAGATCGTGCTCACCACCGGAAATAAAAATCTTGTTTCCGGTAATGGCATATGTGCCATCGTCATTTTTGACGGCGGTGGCTGTCAGCGCCCCGACATCAGAACCGGCCTGGGGTTCGGTCAGAAGCATGGTGCCGGCCCATTCACCAGTGTACATTTTTTTTAGAAAGATTTTTTTCTGTTTTTCGGTTCCAAATTCTTCGACCAGTTTTCCAGCGCCATGGGTCAGACCCGGATACATCATAAAGGAAAAATTGGCCCCGACCAGATAATCACTGGCAGCCAACGCAAGGGTCCTGGGCATTCCCTGCCCGCCCCATTCCGGATCTTCAGGCATGGCGACCCACTCGCCTTCTTTGATCAAATCATAAATTCGATGAAAGCTTTCCGGCGTCGTCACCACGCCCGCATCAAATTTACACCCCTCTTCGTCGCCAATTTTCTGGGTCGGCAGAATTTCCTTGATTGCCAAATTTCTGGCTTCGGAAACCACCATATCAATGGTTTTTTTATTAAAATCGGCAAACCGTTCATTTTTGCTCAGGGTCTCAATCTGCAATTGTTCATGAAGCACAAAATCGATATCCCGGCGATCTGCAATCATCTGCGCCATAATTGTTGTCTCCTTGTAGTCTAATGTTAAATCCGTTTTTGGACAAAATCCGACTCTGTCGTAGCACAATTGTTTCCAATTCCACGAACAAACAGGTCAACCAGTGGATCGGTCATGGAGACCAGATCATATTTTCCTTCAGAATGAAGCCAGGTATTGATGGTTTCATCAACTGCACCCAGAATGAACCGCTTGACCAGGCTCATATACAGATCTTTGCGAATTGTTCCGTCTGCCTGCCCCTGTTCGACAATCTCGGATACGATATCCAGATACATTTTGGACATTTCCCGTATCTGATTCTCAACGGCGCGGGTGTTCTGGTGGGTTTCGGCCTGATAAACAATTGCCATATTTTTATCCCGCTGAAATTCTTCCAGATGATGACGGATCAGATTTCTGAGTTTGTCGATGGCGTTATCTGCCCTGGCTACCTCTTCCCGAAATTGGCCAAAAACCTGTATCGCTTTGTCAGTAAAAAACTGTACCAGAATATCGTCCTTGTTCTTGAAATACAGGTAAATCGTTCCGTCAGCCACACCGGCTTCCCGGGCAATCTGGGATATGGTTGACTGATAAAAACCCTGCTCGGCAAAAACCTTGACAGCCGCCTCAAGAATTCGATAATATTTGTCATTATTTTTATCTCTTGTAACGATAGCCCCCTCCTTGATCATCCCCATTGGTATGAATGAATATTCATTCATTTACAAAAGACATAATGACAAGTCAAGAAAAATATGGGTAAGAATTATAATGTGTTCATTATTTATAGCCATTCCATACCAAATTGAATGAAGCCACACTCATTAACATCTTCAACCCATAACAGTTGTCAGTCATAATATCAGGGCGATACCTGGCAACAATTTACCCACTTGAAACCGTAAAGAACCATTTACCGGGATTTTTTCATGAATATTCGAGGTCAGGCTTTTCCGGCCTTTCTGCTTGACATGTCAACTTCTTATTCCCTATAGTAAACGCCGATCCGTGATAAATCAGTGATAAAATTGTATGCGATTCAACCGTCCCGTTCAGAGCATTTGTCTTTGATGCCAGACCAATCCTGAAAAATGGCATGATCCACGGCCACAGATTACAAACAAAAGGAGGGACCGCGTATGGCAGTAAAAATCATGATCAGGCGAACCGCGCCCAATGAAATGATTCCCATGCTGGGGTCTTTGTTCAAACAACTTCGTGATTTGGCAGGGGATCAGCCCGGCTATATTTCCGGTGAAACCTTAAAAAAATACAATGAGCCGGGCCGGTATCTGGTAATCAGCACATGGAAAAGCATTGAAGACTGGAAAAACTGGCTCAACCATCCGAAGCGGATCGAAATTCAGACCAAAATTGATTTGCTGACCGGAGCTGCGACTGAATACGAAATGTACACATATTCCTGATGAAAGAAAAAACACACTGTCCCTATTGCGGGATGCGGCTCGTTAAAAAATGGACAGAGGGACGAAGCCGTCTTCTTTGTACTGCCTGCAGCGAAACCATTTATGAAAATCCCACTCCGGCTTCATGCCTGGTCGTTCTGAACGATCAGCAGGATATCCTGCTGGTCAGAAGAAGCGTTGAACCCAAAATCGGATTCTGGTGTTTGCCTGGTGGATTTATTGAACTGGGCGAACATCCGGAAGAGGCAGCCCTTCGAGAACTTCACGAAGAAACCGGTATAACCGGCATTATTGAACGACTGATCGGTGTTCGAACCAATCCCAGCAGACAATATGGTGCCGTATTGCTGGTTGGGTATCTGGTCACCCGATACACAGGCGTTCCCATGGCCGGAGACGATGCGTCCGAAACAGCGTTTTTCACATTAACCAATCTTCCTGAAATTGCATTTGACAGTCATAAGAAATTTATTCAGGATGTAAAAATCGTGGTGCCTGGACGTTTATAAATTGCAAAATCAGGATCATTGATGCAGATCTCATCATATCAGGTCCATAATGTTTTGAGAGTATTCAGTATGCAAGTCATTCGGTCATCCCGGCCATCGTGCATGCATTCGGGCATGGACGGGGTTGTGTATCCGGAACAAAATATTGATGCACCGCAGTCCCTGCGTCAGACCATCATCAAAAAAGCAACCGCCCATGTCATTCGCCGGATTTATCAATTGAATGGCATCGACGAAACCGTAAATAGGGCAAATCCCTATTTTATGCCGCCTCTTGAGGCAATGGATCATGAGGACTCAAAACCCCATCAATTTATCTATCATCGGTTGGATCCCCGGAACCGGAAGACCATAAACTCCTTTTCAATAACCGATTCGATTGATTTTTCATCCATCCGATAACGCTTCAAAACAACTTGATATCATACGACAACACCTCAATGTTTACAAAGGACAGGTTCAATGATTTTTCCCATTGATTTAAGCCGGTATCACCCCGTATCGTTCGATATGGATCATCTCTCGCCAGACCCGGACCAGTTGCGCCAGCTTGAGTGCAATATCGGTCTTGTGCGGGACAGCATTGTTTTCTTTACCGCGTTTGCCAATAAAAAAGGCCTGGGCGGGCATACCGGAGGCGCATATGATATTGTTCCAGAGCTCTTGATCCTGGATGGATTGATGAAAGGCGGCACAACCGTATTCCCGGTCTGTTTTGATGAAGCCGGACACCGGGTTGCGGCGCAGTATATCCTGGCTGCCCTCAATGGGTTTTTTCCGGTGACGGATCTGTTGCATTATCGGGAATTTGACAAAGATCTCTATGGCCATCCCGAACGGAATGATAAAAAAGGCATTTTTTTCAGCTCTGGCAGGCTGGGCCACCTCTGGAGTTATGTAAACGGTATTGCAGAAGCCCATCCCGATCGTGCCGTAATTCTGTTTGGGAGTGACGGATCCCAGCAGGAAGGCGGCGACGCCGAAGCCGCACGATATGCAGTGGCCCACCAACTCTCCGTTAAACTGATGATTGATGACAATGATGTCACCATTGCCGGTCACCCCAGTCAGTATATGAAGGGCTTTGATGTGGAAAAAACCCTCAACGGTCACGGTCTTCGGGTCGATGCCGGTGATGGGGAAAACATTTCCGTTCTTTTTTCCCGAATTCAAACCGCCCTGAAACAGTCGGGTCCAGTCGCCCTGATCAACCGCCGGAAAATGGCTCCGGATGTCGATGGAATTGAAGGTTCTCCGAAAGGTCATGATGTTATTCCCGTCCCGGATGCCATTTCCTATCTTCGGCGCAAGGGATGGACGGAAGCGGCTGACATGCTGGCCGAAAAACCGGTCAAAGCCGCCATTCCGGTCTATTTGGGCAGCACGCCGGAAATGGCCAAAAACCGGGATGATTTTGGAAAGTATGTCTGTGAAATCATACAAACCCTGAAAAATCCCAAAAACCAGATTCTGGTTGTCGATTCCGACCTGGAAGGCTCCTGCGGACTTCACCATATCCGAAAAGCCTTTCCGGATATCTATGTCCACGGCGGCATCATGGAACGAAACAATTTTTCCGTTGCAGCCGGGTTTGGGGCTTCCCCTGAGAGACAGGGTATATATGGAACATTTTCCGCATTTCTGGAAATGGTCGTTTCGGAAATCACCATGGCCAGACTGAACCATGCCAATGTTCTGGCTCATTTTTCTCATGCCGGCGTGGATGACATGGCTGACAACACCTGTCATTTCGGTGTCAACATTTTTTTTGCAGATAACGGGCTTCTGGAAAATGACAACACCCGACTCTATTTTCCAGCAGATACCCGCCAATTGAAAGCCGTGTTACATGCAATTTTTCATGACAGCGGGCTGCGGTTCATTTTTTCAACCCGATCCGCAACACCGCATATTCTTACAGAAACCGGCAGGCCCTTCTTTGATGAGCATTATCGATTTATACCGGGAAAAGATGATCTGATCCGCTCCGGAGATGCCGGATATATCATTTCTTACGGCGAAATGCTGTATCGTTGCCTGGATGTGGTTGAAAGCCTGAAAGCCAGAGGCATACATGTTGGGCTGGTCAACAAAGCCACTCTCAATATGACAGATGAGGATATGCTGATAAAAATCGGTAAAAGTCCCGCGGTTCTGGTCGTGGAGACACAGAACGAGAAAACCGGACTGGGTGCCAGAATGGGAACCTGGCTTCTGGAAAAAGGCCTTCATTGCCGCTATTCGGTCATGGGAACCCGGCGGCCTGGAAAAGGCGGACTTGCCGAGCAGATACCGTATCAGGGGCTGGGTGCTCGGGATATTGAAAATTGCCTGATGAAACTGATCAAAAATTAAAAGCGATACAAAGCGAGTCAAATGCAGCATACAAAATCATATATCAAGGAAAATTTCACGATTCTTATATTGGTTTTTCTCATTTTGCTGATGCTGTTTTTAATCATTGCAGGCGATAAGGGTCTTGCCGGATTAAAACAGGTTCAGCAACAAAAAGAGATGTTGACTCAAAGCAATAAATCCCTTCGGTTAAAAAATTATGAAATGTATCGAAAAATTGAGCGGCTGAAAACCGATCCGGTTTTTATTGAAGCCGTTGCCAGAACAGATCTGGGTCTGATTCGAAACGATGAGCTGGTATTCAAGCCTCTGGATTCAACGATTTCAGAACCGTCTTCCATACCGTCTCGGGATCGGAACAAGACACGTGATGATTGAAAATAAGATATTCTATACAGAAACCATGGCGGATGTTTTCAGGAATCAGGGGCTTGCAGACAAAGCCCGAATGATTTATCAATACCTCCTGGAAAAAGATCCATCCCGAATCGATATTCAAACCAAGCTGACTGAACTGGACAGCAAGAATCAGACGCAACTGGAATCTGTCGGAGATACCGCGTTTCTGCTGCGCCGGTGGCTTGAATTACTCGTTCGATACAAACAGGTTCAACGGCTGAAGGCCATGATCTGCAACCATAATGGGCCATAATCTGTTGTTAAAAACGCCATATCGTGATAATCAGTCCGTATGAAACAATATGTCATTGACCAACTTCGACCTCAGGATTACATCAACTTAAAAACCCATCTCGATGCCGGTTATCCGCAGGCCGGACTTCCGGGAATTTATCGGATTTCGATTGATCCAGGCATTCTGACCCAGAACCAACTGGCGCATACCGAATGTCACCCGTATTATTTTGCCATCGAGTTGAACCCGAATGCCATATCCTGCGAACTCCTGGTTCGATCCAGTCAGAAGCTGAGATGTATCTGCATGGGATATGCCACAAAAAGTCAGCGGGACTGGCTGATCGATTGGATTGATGCCATGATGAATGAAACAGGCGTGCGTGTATGAACTGGTATTCGCTGCTCCAGTCGGTCCGAACCGCCGGTATCCTCCTGTATGTGATTCTGGCGATCATTGTGTTTGGAACTGCGACCATCGTGGTCTCTTTTTTGAATCATAACGGTATCTGGCCTCATATTGTCGCCAGATATTGGGCCCGATCCATTCTGTTTGTCAGCCGAACCCGGGTTCATGTCACCGGGTTGTCCCATATCGATTTACAGAAGCCCTATATTTTCATGCCCAACCATACCAGTAATTTTGACATTCCGGTTCTTCTTTCGCATCTGCCCGTGCAGTTTCGTTGGCTGGCCAAGGCCGAACTGTTCAAATTTCCTCTTTTTGGATATGCCATGAAACGGGCCGGATACATCAGCATTGACCGATCCAACCGAAAATCCGCTTTTGAAAGTCTGGAACAGGCTGCCACAGCCATTCGAAATGGAAAATCCGTGATGATTTTTCCGGAGGGAACCCGGAGCAGGGATTATACCATCCATGATTTTAAAAAAGGGGGATTTGTTCTGGCCATCAAGTCCGGTGTTCCCATTGTTCCCGTGATCATTCATGGCACCTGGCGGATCATGTCCAAAAACGGTTTGATGATTCGTCCGGGAAATGTCATTCTTGAGATTCTGGAACCCATACAGACATCAGATTATACCCTCGCCCAAAAAGATCAGTTGATCGACCGACTGAGAATGGTCATGATGCGTGTGTTCGAAGACGGTAAAAAGGCGGGACTGTGAAGCTTAAAATCACGCCGCTGGGGGGCCTGGGTGAAATCGGCCTTAACATGATGGTCTTTGAATACGATGAGTCCCTCATTGTGGTCGATGCCGGCCTGATGTTTCCGGAAGACTCGATGCTGGGTGTGGATTTTGTCATTCCCAACATCACCTATCTCAAGGAGAACCGTTCAAAAATTCAGGGCATCATCCTGACCCATGCCCATGAGGATCATATCGGCGCACTCCCCTGCATTTTGCGCGAAATCCAGACACCTGTCTTCGGTACCCCTTTCACCCTGGGAATGGTTCGATATAAACTGGAAGAATTCGGCATCCTGCAACACACGACGCTGCATACCGTGCGGGCCGGCGATTCACTGACTCTGGGACAGTTCGAGATCGAATTTATCCGGGTCAATCACAGTGTGGTAGATGGGGTCGCCCTGGCCATTCAAAGCCCGGCAGGAATCGTGATTCACACCGGTGATTTTAAAATCAGCTATACGTCTGCACCGGGCATGATGACCGATATCAACCGATTTGCCCATTTTGGACACCAGGGGGTTCTGGCGCTTCTTTCCGACTCCACCAATGTCGAAAAGGAAGGCTACACCCTGTCGGATTCGGATATCGGTGAAAACCTGAACGTGATTGCCAGAAAAGCCAAAGGCCGGGTCATTATCGCCCTGTTTGCGTCCAGCATTACCCGTATCCAGCAAATCGTGAATATCGCCGCGACGCTTGGCCGAAAAGTGGTATTCAGCGGGAAAAGCATCGAGGTCAGCGTTCATATCGCCAAATCTCTTGGCTATCTTCATATACCCGATGGAATTGAAATTCTGATCAGCCAGCTTTCGGAATTTCCGGATGATCATGTCGTTCTCATCACAACGGGCAGCCAGGGAGAACCCATGTCGGCTCTTGCCCGAATGGCCGGTGGCATTCATAAATATATTAAGATTCAGAATGATGATACGGTTATTCTTTCCTCCAAATTCATTCCCGGAAATGAACAGGCCATCGCCAGGATTATCAATAATCTGTTCCGCAAAGGCGCCAATGTCATCTACGAAAAAATTTCCGATATCCATGTATCCGGCCATGCCTTTCAGGAAGAACTCAAGCTGATGATTCAGATGGCCCGGCCCCGGTATTTCATTCCCATTCATGGTGAATACAGGCATCTGGTGCTCCACGCCCGGTTGGCCGGCCAAATGGGAATCCCGTCTGATCGGATTTTTTTGATCGAAAACGGCCAGCCCATTGAAATGGATGATCAACAGGCTGTCATTCAGGATCGGGTGATCACTGGCCGCGTTTTGGTGGATGGGAAAGGTATTGGTGATGTCGGGAAAAGTATTCTGAAGGAAAGACGGCTTTTGTCAGAAGACGGTTTTGTCGGTGTCACCATCGCCTTTGACGAGGAAACCGGTATTATCATGTATGGCCCGGAACTGTTTTCAAGAGGATTCATCTTTGAAAATCAGATCGGGCACCTGCTTGATGAAGCCAAATGCGTGATTCTGGAAGTGGTTGAAGATCTGCCGCCGGAAGTGCCTGGACGACTGGAAAAAATTCAGACCCGAATCACCACGGCCCTGAAAAAATATTTTGATTTTGCCATCGACCGGCATCCGGTCATTTTGCCGTTTATCCTGGAAATATAACGGTCTAAGACCGTCAATCACTATGCGAAAAGAACTCTTCGTCATTTTTTCTGTTTTTGTCATCGTATGCATTTCGATCAGCCTGCTTTCTTTTCGCGTCGATGATCCATCCCTTTTTCATCCGGTCCGATCCGGTCCGGTTTATAACCTGTTCGGCCTGGCAGGCGCCCATATATCAGGCTTTCTGTATGGGCTCTTTGGAAAAGGCGTCTTCTGGATTCCGATCACCCTCATTCTGATAACCCTTCAGTTTTTTCGAGAAAAATCCCCTCTGGTTTTTGGACAGATTATTCTGGGCGGTGTCATTCTGGTTCTGACAACCAGCAGCGTCATGACCATTTTAGATAACGCAGTCCCATCCGGCAATCCATATGCGACTCCCGGCGGACTGACCGGTGTTCATATTACGGTATTTCTGCTGTATTACACGGGGTTGCCGGGTGCGCTGATCGTATTGAGCGTTTCGGGTCTGATGGGCATTCTTCTTTCGACCGGTCTGACGATGAAACGCATGATGCAGGAATCTTATAACGCTCTGATGACTGGTCTGAATCTGTTTGCCAGGCCGCAAAATTCCGGTCCGGTCCGCTTGTCGGCCGATCCCGCTGTCTCACAGAACAAACCGGTCCGGCGGCGCCCCAGGCCGTCCGTGGCCCCCGTGATCATGGATCAGCCTGAAACCGATATTCCGCCGATTCGACCCGCCGTGATTTCCGACCCGGTGGCTGAATCGGTGTCCGAGCCGCCAAAGGCGCAGAAAAATGAAACCGGCTTTCGACTTCCGGGCCTTGAGTTCCTGGATGATCCGGACATCCAACCCATACGGGAAGACAATGAACGGTTGATTGCGCAGTCGCATCTTCTGGAGAACAAACTCTCGGATTTTGGTGTCAAGGGCAAGGTTACGGCCATCACACCGGGGCCTGTGATCACCACGTTTGAATATGAACCGGCTCCGGGAATCAAAATCAACCGTGTCGTCAATCTATCGGATGATCTGGCGCTGGCCCTGAAGGCGATGAGCATTCGCATTGTGGCCCCGATTCCCGGGAAAGCGGTTATTGGTATTGAAATTCCCAACATCACCCGTCAGATTGTCCATTTCAAGGAAATCGTATCTGCAACGGTTTTTGAAAAGGCACGGTCCAATCTCACCCTGTGTCTGGGAAAAGACATTGTCGGGAATCCTGTCGTTGCCGAGCTGGATCGCATGCCGCATCTGCTGATCGCCGGTGCGACCGGAACCGGAAAAAGTGTGGGACTGAATGCCATGATTTGCAGCCTCCTGTATAAATCCATGCCGGATCAGGTCAAACTGATCATGATTGACCCCAAGCGTATCGAGCTGTCCCATTATGATGGCATTCCCCATCTGATCACACCGGTTGTGACCGATGTCAAAAAGGCCACCAATGCCCTTTTCTGGGCCGTCAAGGAAATGGAAAGACGGTACGAGCTGTTATCCGAAACCAAATGCCGCAATATTTCCCAGTTCAATCAGAAAATCCTGAAGCAGAAGCCGGACCCGGAAAAACCTCTCCTCGAGCGCCTGCCGCTGATTGTCATCATCATCGATGAACTGGCTGATCTGATGATGGTGGCGTCACGGGATGTGGAAGTCGCCCTGACCCGTCTGGCCCAGATGGCGCGTGCATCCGGTATTCATCTGATTCTGGCCACTCAAAGACCCTCCGTGGATGTCCTGACCGGCATTATCAAGGCCAATTTCCCGACGCGGCTGACCTTTCAGGTGTCTTCCCGAACCGATTCCAGAACCATCCTCGATTCCAACGGTGCGGAAAATCTATTAGGAAACGGCGACATGCTTCTGCTGCCGCCGGGAACAGCCAAACTTCAGCGGATTCATGGGGCGTATATTTCGGAAGAGGAAGTGGGGCGAATCACCGAATTTTTGAAACAGCAAAAACCGCCGGAATACAATGAACAGGTGACAGAAGCCCATGAAGAACCTTTGGAAGAGGCTGAAACCGAAGTCCATGATGAACGGTACGACGATGCCGTGGCCCTGGTTACCAAAACCCGGCAGGCATCCATTTCCATGGTTCAGCGGCATTTGAGAATCGGATACAACCGGGCGGCCCGTATCATTGAGATGATGGAAAAAGAAGGTGTTGTCGGCCCATCGGATGGCGTGAAACCCCGTGAGGTGCTGGTGAGGGGATATGAGTCGTGAGAATATGGAAATGGAGGAATGGCGCTCATGTTGAACGAAGAATTGATACGGTCTGTCAAGGGATTTCTGGATATGGAAGAAGGCAGGCGTTTGTATCAACTGGCGCTTGAGGCGTCGAAGATTGGGCCTTGTCTTGAAATCGGATCGTATTGCGGCAAATCCGCGCTGTATATCGGGGCCGCCTGCCAGGTGAATGACAGCGTTCTCTATTCAATTGATCATCATCGGGGATCTGAAGAACAGCAACCGGGCGAGGACTATTTCGATCCTGGCCTGATGGATCCGGTCGGTTTTAAAATCGACACCTTCCGGCATTTCCGGCAAACCATCGAACTGGCTGGTCTGGAGGAAACCGTTATTCCGATTGTCTCCCGGTCCGAAATCGTGGCCAGAACTTGGACGGCACCGCTCGGCATGGTGTTTATCGATGGCAGCCATTCATATGACGCAGCTCTGGCTGATTATACCCTTTGGTCAAATCATGTTGTGTCGGGTGGATATCTGGTTTTTCATGATATTTTTACCGATCCGGCAAAAGGCGGTCTGGCGCCCTGGCGGGTTTATGCTCAGGCAGTGGCTGCCATCGGCTATTCCGAGCTTCCGATGACCCAAACATTGGGTGTTCTGAAAAAGGAAACCATCTCATGTCCGTGACGCTGGTGATTGGTGGGTGTCGAAGCGGAAAAAGCAATCATGCACTGAATCTGGCCGGGGCGATTCCCGGAGACCGCCGGATTTTCATGGCGACCTGTGTGCCGACAGATGATGAAATGAGATTCCGGGTCCTGAAACACCAGACCGAACGACCCCCTGGCTGGATCACCATCGAAACCCCCATGGACCTGACAGGTGCGATAGGCCGGGAAAGCGTCACAGCCAGTGTCATTCTTGTCGATTGTCTGACGTTGTGGGCCAGTAATCTGATGGTCGAAAACCGAAATATCGGGACCGAAATCGAATCAATGGTGCAATGCCTTGAGCAGACGGCCTGTCCGGTGATTCTGGTATCCGGTGAACTTGGCTTGGGGGTGGTACCGGAAAATACGCTGGCCAGGTCCTTTCGGGATGCGGTCGGCCTGATCAATCAGCATATGGCAGCAGTGGCCCAAACCGTTGTCTGGATGGTGGCCGGAATACCGGTTGTCATCAAATCAAAGGCCGCTTCATGAAACATCTGTCCGCTGCCCTGGCATTTTTGACCATCCTTCCAATAAAAGGCGCAACAGAATTCGATACGGGGAAAATGATTCCGTATTTCCCGGTTGTCGGACTGATCGTCGGTGCCCTGATAGCCATCATCGACGCACTGGCCATGCAAATATGGTCGACTCCGGCCGTTGCAGTGATTGATGTGGTGTGTCTGATGGGAATCACCGGCGCATTTCATCTGGACGGACTGGCAGATACGGCTGACGGACTTCTGGGTCACCGCAGCAGGGAACGGGCGCTGGAGATTATGAAAGACAGCCGGATCGGCGTTATGGGTGCATGCGCACTCATTGCCTGTCTTTTTCTCAAATGGGCCGGACTGGCTGGTATGGGACCCGAGCGCAGTCTTGCCCTGATTCTGATTCCGGCCTATGCCAGAGCCGGTATTTTGTTTGGCATGAAAATACTCCCTTATGGCCGGAATCAGGGAACCGGCCATGCATTTTTTGGAGAACGCCTTCCCTTGTCTGCATTTTTCTGGTGTTTGATTCCGATTGGGGGATCGATTTTTCTGGGATTGACCGGCATCGGACTGATCATTGCATTTTTTCTGCTCATTTGTACCATTCTTTTCTGGTATCAACGACGCATGGGGTGTATCACCGGAGACATGATGGGCGCAATGACCGAGGTGATTGAGTCGGTTTTATTTATCGTTGTTTCTGCGGGAGGAATGCCGTGATTTCGGGACATGGGGGCAATATATATGAATGGGCGGCTGTGCTGAAATGCAGGCCGGTGGATATTCTGGATATGAGCAGCAATGTCAATCCACTGGGGCCCATTCCCGGTCTGGATGACTATCTGATCAGCCGGATTGATCAGATGTCTGTGCTGCCTGAAGCCGATGCAGCTACCCTGATATCCCGGTTTGCCGACTTTTATGGTATAGATCCATCCCGTGTGCTTGCCGGAAATGGAACCACCCAACTGATTTATACACTGCCGATGGCCCTGGGTTTCACGCAGGTTAAAATCCTGGGGCCCACCTATGCAGACTATGCCGATGCCTGCGACATGCACCGGGTTAAATTTGATGTGGTTCAAACCATGCCTGAAAGCGGGTTTATTCCGGATGATGCCACATTTGATTCCCTGTCGTCTGATTCAGACGCGGTTTTTATCTGCAACCCCAACAATCCAACCGGTGTTCTGATTCCAAAAAGCCAAATCGAAACGTTTTGCAGGAGACATTCCAACTGTCTGGTCATTGTCGATGAATCCTATCTGCCATTTGTCAAAAACGGGGATGCCGAGAGCCTGATTCAGACCGATCTGCCCAATGTTCTGATCCTGAACTCCATGTCCAAAATATTCAGAATTCCGGGGCTTCGCATTGGATTTGTGATTTCAGGCAATTTATCCCTGATCGATGCCCTCAGACGATACATGCTTCCCTGGAGCGTCAACAGTCTGGCCCAGACCGGCGTGTTGCATATCCTGTCCCATCGTGAATCAGCCCTTGAATTTATTGAACAATCCCGATTTTATCTGGATGCCGAACGGAAGGCGTTTTATCAACTGCTTGCAGATGTTCCTGATCTGACCCTGTTTCATGGCCAGGCCTCATTTATTCTGGGCAGGCTTTCCGGCAGATTTCGGGCGCCCGATGTTTTGAATCAATTGATTCAGCATCGGATTCTGATTCGCAACTGTGCCAATTTCATCGGACTTTCTGACCGCTATATTCGAATTTCCTTAAAAACAACCACTGACAATGCGCAATGCGCCGAAATTTTGAAGAGGGTGCTGTGTGAGGCGTATTAAGATTTGGGTTGTATTATAGGGGATTCAATTTTATCATCACCTATGCGTTCACAGACCACATCAACAACGCCATGCTTTGGTAGCGATATGAATGCAATTCTGAACACGCTGTTAAAAATCGGAATTCAGAACGGCGAGCTTTCTGAACAACTGGGCAGAATGCTCGATGTCATTTCAACGATACCACGCCTTCCCCTGGCCGGACCAGTCGCGTTTTTTTTATGGGATAAAAACCGTAAATGTCTTGTCCTTTCTGCCAGCAAAAAGCTTTCAAAGGCGCATCGGTCGGCCTGCCAAACCGTTAATTGCAAAACCTGCACCTGTATTCAGGCGCTTCAAACCAGACAAATTCAAATTGTTCAGCCGGAATCCACTGTTTCCGGTATTTGCACGCAAATGACCGGCAAACCTCATCTGGTCATTCCCATTCATTCCAAAAGCAAAGACCAGGGGGTACTTCTGCTGGCTTTGAAGCAGGCGATTCAACCGGATACTGAAGAACTGAAATTTTTTCAGACGCTGTCCGACACACTGGGAGATATCATCGAAGCCAGACAGATTCAAAAATCCCTTCAGGACAATGAAATTCGTCTTCAGACCATCCTTAACACGGCCGTTGATGGTATCATCTCTGTGGATGAAGACGGCCTTGTTCAATCCCTGAATCCCGCCGCCGCCCGGATTTTTGGTTACCAACCAAACCAAATCATTGGTCAAAATGTCAATATGCTGATGATTGAGCCGTTTCACAGTCAGCATGACGGCTACATTCAAACCTATCTGAAAACCGGAATTGCCAGAATCATCGGCATGGGGCGTGAAATTCAATGTGCGCTCCGTCGTGACGGGACTGTTTTCCCTGCCTATCTGGCGGTGAGCGAGGTGCCGGTCAGGGGAAAACGGTTATTTACCGCGATTGTAAGAGATCTTACCCAACAGAAACAGTTTGAGCAGCAAATACAGGAAGCCCGTGATGCTGCGCTGGAATCATCCCGGCTCAAATCCGAATTTCTGGCCAACATGAGCCATGAGATTCGAACACCGATGAACGGCGTCATCGGCATGACCGAACTCCTGCTGGATTCCGGACTCACGGATGTTCAGAAAGACTATGCCCTGACCATTCAGGGCAGTGCCAATTCACTGCTGACCATCATCAATGATATTCTGGACTTTTCAAAGATCGAGGCCGGAAAACTGACCATGGAACATGTGGAGTTCGATCTCATGACCGTGCTGGAAGATGCCATCGATGTGTTTTCCAAGGCGGCCAGAAAGCGACAGATCGAGATAGGTCTTCTGAAAGACAGCAATATTGTGTCTCCAGTCATCGGTGATCCGGTCCGCCTGCGTCAGATTCTGACAAATCTGGTCGGGAACGCCGTCAAATTTACGGAAAAAGGAGATGTCCTGATTCGGGTTCAGATGATGATCCAGACGGATGAAACACAGAAACTGCGTTTTTCCGTATCTGATACCGGCATGGGCGTAGCGCCGGAAAAGCAGCGACTGCTCTTTCAATCATTTACGCAGGTGGATGGGGCCACCACGCGCAGATATGGCGGAACCGGCCTGGGACTGGCCATATCCAAGAGGCTGGTCGAGATGATGGGCGGGGAAATCGGCATGGAGAGTACACCCGGAAAAGGTTCCACGTTCTGGTTTACCCTTCCCCTGACCAAACAGACCGAATGCTATCTCAGCGCCATTGCCGACAGTCAGTCGAACGCGATCAGCCCCCTGGCCACAACCCGCTGCCTGATTGTCGATGCCAACGCAACCAGCCGGAAAATTCTGCATCATTATCTGTCGAATTGGAACGTGGCCCATGAAACGGCCGGGGATTGTCAAACCGCCATACACATGCTGGAAACAGCGGCTCGTGAAAACTCACCATTCACCCTGCTGTTGATGGAGCTGGCCATGCCGGAAATGGACGGCCTGATGCTGGCCCAGACAATCGATGAAAATCCGGAAATACCCAATCCCAGGATGATCCTTTTAAGCTCGATGGGCGGCCATGTCGATGCGGCTGCCCTTCAAAAAGCCGGACTGGATGGATTTCTCACCAAACCGGTTCGTCAGTCCAAGCTGCTTGACACCCTGTTTACCGTGATGGGGGGTGAAAGCGGTAAAGTGGCCTCCACCGCCGATTCCTATCTGATGAAAAAATCAAAATCCCGGAGTGATGGGGTATCCGGTTCTTCCGGCCAAACTCCCCCGCATCGGATTCTCCTGGTGGAAGACAACCCGGTCAGTCAGAAAATGGCGTATATCACCTTAAGTAAATTGGGATTTGATGTGGATTTGGCGGAGAACGGGCGGCAGGGCGTCAGCAAGCTGATGGAAAACCTGTATGACCTGGTCCTGATGGACATTCAGATGCCGGAAATGGATGGATTTGAGGCAACCCGCCGGATTCGAAGCCTGGAAGGCGATTTATGTCATACGCCCGTCGTGGCGATGACTGCTCACGCCATGGCAGGCGACCGGGAAAAATGCATCGAAGCCGGAATGGATGATTATATCAGCAAACCCATCAACCGGGATGTTCTGGTTCAGATTCTGAATAAATGGCTGAGCAAGCCCAAAGACGATTCAGATAAACTTTAAAAAAGATTTCCCCTTTGAAAAAAGGGCAGGGGGCTTTTCACTCGATTCATCCCCATCCATTCTGACAGACCGGCTGAGCCTGTTCAACCGTCAATGTCACCGCACCCCAGTCCTGAAAGACTCTTCCGGAAAGCAGATAGGGCTGATGTTCATTGAGCATGTGGCAGAACCGGGCATACACCCCGGGGAAAAAAACGGTTTCAATGATACCGGCATCGTCCTCGAATGTAATGAATTCCATGGGCTGACCCTGGCGGGTATGTACCACCTTTCCGGTGATCAGCCAGGCATGGATACGCACCCGGCGTCCGATATGGTTCGGCAGATCAATGGATTTCACGATTTGACCGGCTTTCAAGGATTTCGTAAACAGGGTGATGGGATGCCGGTCACAAAGAAATCCCAGCAGCTCGAATTCCTGGCGCAGGCGGTCTTCGGGTTTATCCGGCGGCAGATCGGGAATCGGACGGTAGGGTGTCCGTTCACAGACAAAGAGTCCTGGGTTGTTGTTGCGTCGGTTGCTTCGGCGCTGCCGCCATTCGGCCAGCTTCCACATCAACCCGGCGCGGGGCGCATCGGGTGAAAGGCTGTCCAGTGCGCCGCACCGGATGAGAGCCTGGCCATCGCTGTCATTCGGACAGACCCGATCCAGAAAATCCGCCATTTCCAGAAACGGCCGATCGCGGCAGGACACGATTCGATTCTGAATTGCTTCAGACAGTCCTTTCACAGACTGGAGACCGACCCGCAGGGTATTGCCGAAACCACGCCATTGAACTCCGCTGAGATTGACATCCGGTGGCAAAAGGATGAGGCCCATGCGCCGGGCTTCGGATGTATAGGCAAAGGTGCTGTAAAATCCGCCCTGGTTGCTGATTACCGCAGCCATGAATTCCGCCGGAAAATGCGTTTTGAGATACGCGGCCTGAAACGATACCCGTGCATAGGATGCGCTGTGCGCCTTGCAGAATGAATAGCCGTCAAAACTCATCATCATGCGCCAGATCGCATCGATCTGATCGCTGGATACGCCTCTGGCCCGGGCGCCTGATTCAAATCGTTCATGAAAATCGGACAGATGGGCATGGCGGTCTTTTCTGGACATGATTTTACGCAGACGGTCCGCCTCTGCATGGGAAAAACCCGCCACGGCAACGGCAGCGCGGGAGACATCTTCCTGATACACCATAATTCCGAACGTTTCATCCAGAACATCGGCTAACAGGGGATGGATCGGTCGCCAGTCCGCGCCATGAAGCCTTGCAAGGTATTCCTGAATAAAGGTGTTCGCCGCAGGCCGGATGATGCTGCTGTGAATGACCAGATGCTCAAAATCGCCGACGCCGGCTTTTTTCTGAAGCAGCCGCATGGCCGGACTTTCGATATAAAAACACCCCATGGTCCGGCCCTGGGCAATGGTTGCCTGTGTGGCAGGATCGTCTTCGGGATTCCATCGGAACTCATCCAGTTTCATGCCATTCTTTTGAACAGCGGTCAGTGCATCCCGAATCACCCCCAGGCTCCGGTTTCCCAGAAGATCGATTTTGACCAGGCCTGCATCTTCAACACTGTCTTTTTCCCATTGAACGACCCGGACACCTTTTGCCGCACGCTCGACCGGAACATGGGTATCGATGGGACCAGGGGTGATGATTACGCCTCCGGGATGCACGGACAGGCAGCGCGGTGTTCCGATGAGCCGGCCGGCCAGATGCAGGATCTGAGGCCAGGGATCCGGAAAGGCCAGGTTTCGGGTTTCCGGCATGGCCTGAATTTCAGGCAGCATAACCATCTTCAGGTTGTCGGTATGCCAGAACCAGGGCAGTTTTCCGGTCACGCGGGCGATTTCGGATTCCGGAAGCCCGAACACCCGGGCGGTTTCCCGAACCGCCATTCGGGGCTGAAAGCACACATGCGTGGATACCATCGCGCTTTGGCCCTGAAACCGGTTCAGAACAGTCTCAATGACGGCATCCCGTTCATCCCAGGCAAAGTCCACATCAATATCCGGCGGATCGGATCGTCCCGGATTCAGAAACCGTTCAAAATACAGATTGTGGCGAATGGGGCAGACATTGGTGATGCCCAGACAGTAGGCCACCAGGGATGCCGCTCCTGATCCGCGACCGCAGATTCGGGGACTTGTTTGAACAATATCCTGAACAACCAGAAAATAGGTACTGAATCCCATGGCATCGAGGGTGCGCAACTCATGCTCCAACCGGTCCACGATGGTTTCGGACAATTCGTCTCCATACCGTTGACGCGCGCCGGCATACGCTGCATGCCGCAATGACTGAGCCGCAGTATCTCCTTCGGGATTGGACCAGGGCGGCATGACCCTGCCAAAATCCGGTCCGGTAAATGTCAGGTGTTGGGCAAGCGTATGGGTTGTTTGAACCGCCAGGGGAAAGGATTCAAACCGGGACGCATACCTGTCCGGTCCGGCCAGCCATGCGTCAGCCGGTGCACAGTCGGCTGTTTTCAGCCGGAACAGGGTGGTCTTGAGACAAATGGCCCTCAGCAGACGATGAATCACTGCATCGTCCGACTCCAGAAAATAACTGTCCGGTGTTGCCGCAATCGGTATGCCCCGGTTTTTGGCATTCTGAATGAGTGGCCAGTCGTGGTTTTTTGAACGTCCGGGTAAGGCTGCCACCACATGGACCCCCTGATCCTGCCAGGACATCAGCAGGTGCCCCTGATGGCTCAACACCAGAAGACCCTTGGACAGATTCGGCAGATCCGTACTCAGTCTGAAGCCGGTATTCAGGTGACGACGGGTGATGAGCTGACACAGATTCCGGTATCCTGAATCGGTTTTGACCAGGCAGACGCAGCGATCCGTGGAACCGGAATCGGTGATTTCGGCCCCCACGATGGGCCGAAGCCCTTCCCGTCTGCATGCGGACAAAAACGGCCACAGGCCGTACAGGTTATTGGTATCAGTCAGGGCCAGGGCGTCATAGCCCAGATGCCGTGCCGTGGCGCACAGCGCCTGAACCGGGGCAGTGCCCCACATCAGTGAGTAGTGGGATCGGGTGAGAAGGGGAATCATGTCAGTGCCAGGGTTCGGGCGGTCTGAAGCGAATTCCAGCCAAAACGGGATCGGATGGCATCTACTGTCGTTTCCAGCCGGGTTTTCCGCTGGGCAGATGCCGTGTCGAACAGTGAAAGCTGGGCTGGTGGAAAGATCAGTCCCGCACAGTCCAGACGGAGATGCCGAATACAAATTCGACGAAACCAGGCCAGCCTGAGTGCCTGACGGGCCAGAGCCGCCAGAGTGGCATCACTGGCCGTACTTGGCCGGGCAGCCGTCTGACGGACAACCCGAACGCCATCGGCATATTCCAGCCACACCGCAACCCGGCGGGCCGCAAGGCCCATTTGCCGAAGTCTGCTGCCGGCCTGTTCGGCCAAGGTGTACAGGATGGTTTCAACCCGTTCCGGATCCAGTTCATCCCGGTCGAAGGCATGGTCCAGACGAACAATCGGCGGACGATCATGGATCATCCGGACCGGCGCGTCATCAAAACCCAGCACGGTATTTCGAATAAACCGGGCCCTGGCGCCAAATGGAACAAAGAGGTCATCGATACTGAGTGCGGCCACATGCCGGGCCAGGGTCAGATTGAAACCGGCCAGTCGTGTCAGGTCATCCCGCTCGATGCCAGGGATCATATCCAGGGAAAGGGGGGCCATGAACTCGGATTCCTCGCCGGCCGCCACGATATATTCGCCACTGGGCTTGACAATGCGGGTGGCTGTCTTGGCCGTCAGCTTGTTGGGCGCCACCGACCAGATGGGATCCAGATTCAGCTCGGACCGGGCCTGCCTTCGCAGGCGCCAGGCAATATCCATTGGCGGCCCCCAGAGCCGGGCCGTACCGGTTACATCCAAAAACAGATGCCCATCACCATTACCAGGCTCCAGCCGGGGTGAAAAACAACCAGCCAGGCGAATCAAGGCATTCATGGCCTGTTCATACCGGGCTGGACGGGGCGGCAGAACCTGAGCACCCCGACATCGGGATATGGCTCGAAACAACAGCATGTTCTTTCTGACCCCGCAGCCGTATGCCTCATCACTCATATCAAAAACCCGTGCCCTGCCGGCGCCGGCCATGGCAATGATCACAGGCCGGTTTTTCAGGCGCGAATCCAGGCTGCGCTCGACAGCTACGGCAAAATTCGCGATATTCAGGTGGATGATGGATCGGGACAAAGGTTACCTCTGTTGGCGCAGCAGTTGAATCAGGGAAACGGCATTTCGAGGGGCCTGGGCCCGGACATGGTTATTGAAAAACATGACGCCGTTCCCGGCTTGGGAAATCAGGGAATTCAGGCGATTGTCCACCCAGTCCTGAAGTTCATCCGTTGAATAGTCATAATCGAATTGATGCTGCATGTTTCCGGAACGCCATCCCCGAACATTTCGGCCATGAAACCGGACATAGAACAGATCCGGGTTTGTGACCACATCCACGCCGGGGAACAGGCCGGAAATCTTTGGTGTGTCAACACAAACCAGGGTAATCCGACGGTTTTCAAGTTCGGTAAAAACCCGGTCTGTTGCCCAGGATTCATGGCGGAACTCAATGGCCAGAGGCAGGCCGGCCAACGCATCCAGAAGACCGGCCAGGTATTTCCGATTGGCTGCGCTGCGATCAAATTTGTTGGGAAGTTGAATCAGAACAGCCAACAACTGACCGGACTGCATCAGTGGCGAGATGCCATCCCGATACTGATTCGCCTGGCCCCGCCATTGATCTGAATCGACTTCATGGGTCAGGCTGCGATTGAGTTTGGCGGTAAACCGGAAATCAGGTGAAACCTGCTGCTGCATCCGCTGCAGTGAATCTGCCCGAGGCATCTGGTACCAGGTAAAATTGAGTTCGGTGACCGAAAAATGTTGTGCATAAGCCCCAAGCATTTTTCCGGGCTGGGTTCCGGGTGAATAAAACCCTGCTGTTACCCATTCGGCATAGGAATATCCGCTGGTTCCCACCCATATGCGGCTGGTCGGAGATGAAGGCCGGATGATCGGGGCTGCTGACATTGCCAAAGCTTTCTATAGCTTTTAAGATAATGATTTTGGGAAGGCAGCAGGGAGGGGATAGGCCTTTTTCGGCCATCCCCGACTGATAACGCACCCAAAATCTTTATCTTGAAAGTCTATAATGTTACCGATTCAGATGAGGGATGCCGTTTGGACCCCGCTGGATTCCGACGACCTTGCCCTGGACCAGCACCTCATCAAAACCATAGCGCATGATTGAATACCGGCTGTTTTCCGGACGAAGTTCGATGCGATTGTCAAACACAAAAAACCGTTTGACGGTTGCCTCTTCCTGATGGATCAGGGCCACCACAATCTCGCCGTTTTGGGCATACTGCCGGGGTTCACAAATTGCCAGATCACCATCCAGAATTCCCGCATCGGTCATGGAATCCCCGCTGACCCGAAGGGCGAACAGATTCTGACCTGAAAAAACATCCGCATCCACGACCACGGTTCCACTGAATTCCTGCTGGGCATACATGGGCAGGCCCGCGGTAATGCGACCGATAACCGGAAGTTCCCGCCATCGATGGTTTCCCGCAGAAATCTGCAACCGGTTCAGTACATGAATACACCGGCCATATCGACCGTCTCTGCGAATAACACCTTTATTTTCAAGCGATTTCAATGTTTGAGCCACTGCTGCATGGCTGATGCCGATATCTTTTGCCGCCTGTCTCAGGCTGGGAGACTGGCCGGTTTTTCCGATCTCCTGCTCCAGGTAGTTCAGAATCCGCCTCTGGCCCGGGGTAAGAAACGATTTTGAAAGCTGAATTCGGGATTTCGAATCGGTCATGTCCATTGTCCTGTTCCGGCAATCGAATCAAGTTTTGAAAATTTTGTCACAAACAAAACTGTAAAAACCCATGTTGGATGATTCATAAGGCGGAATTCAGACAATGTCAATATAAATGTAAATATAATGTAAAGGCTCAGGCCTGTTCTTTCCGCGCGATTCAGCCCTTGTCTTTGTTTTGCATTTGTGTCAAAAATGACAAACATTTAGACAGACAGCTCTCTCAAGTTTCAGGTTCCCTTTATGATCTTTGCGTCTTTGTGGTGATAAAACGCGTTTTCAACTTAAAACGTAACACGTAAAACCCAAAACCTTTTTTGCATTTCCACGGTAAATATCGTCACGCTATAGCTTTTAAGATAATGATTTTGGGAAGGCAGCAGGGAGGGGATAGGCCTTTTCTCGGCCATCCCCGACCGATAACGCACCCAAAATCTTTATCTTGAAAGCTATAATTCCTGAATATCAATATGATGATAACAGAACTCCTAATCATGGTTTTTTCCGTCATGACCGGTCTATGTGTGGGCAGCTTTTTAAATGTCTGCATTTACCGGCTGCCGGCGTCCCGATCCATTGTGTTTCCCGGTTCATTCTGCCCGCATTGCAATCAGCCGATTCGATGGTATGACAATATACCGGTTGTAAGCTATGTCCTGTTGATGGGACGCTGCAGGGTCTGCCATGCCGCCATATCGCCCCGCTATCCGATCGTGGAATCCCTGACCGGACTGTTTGCCCTGTGCGTCTATTTGAACTGGGGTCTGTCATCCGCATCCGTGATTTATTTTCTGTTTATCTGTGCGCTGATCACGCTTACCTTTATTGATATCGATCATCAGATTCTGCCGGATGTCATTACCCTTTCCGGAATGGTTGCGGGGTTGTGCGTGGGCTTTCTGCTTCCGGGTATGACAGTCATGGATTCCGTACTCGGTCTCGTGGCAGGCGGCGGCAGCCTGTATGCCGTGGCATGGGTCTATCAGCTTCTGACCGGACGGGACGGCATGGGGGGTGGCGACATCAAGCTTCTGGCGATGATGGGAACATTTATTGGATGGCAAGGTGTGATTTTCACCATTTTTTTCGGATCTCTGATCGGCGCTTTGATCGGTGGCGCCATTATGATGCACACGCGGAAAACCCTGAAGCTGGCCATACCATTTGGCCCGTTTCTTTCGATCGGCGCCATGACATATCTGTTTTGGGGGTCTGAGATCATTGACTGGTACATATCAGGCTTTGGAGGGATGAGATAGGAATGCGGCTGGCTGTGATTTCGGATATTCATGCCAATACGGATGCGTTCCTGGCGGTTCTGGATGATATTGACCGGCTTGGCGTGGATGAGCTGATCTGTCTGGGCGATACGATTGGCTATGGACCGGAACCGGAAGAATGCCTGAATCTGATTGAAAAAAGAGCGATTCCCAGTCTGATGGGCAATCATGAAATGGCGGTTATCAATCCAAAAAGTCTGAAATGGTTCAATCCCACAGCCAGAGAATCGATTGAAAAAACAACAGCCATTCTGTCATCATCTTCATGCAGGCGCCTGGAATCCCTGCCCGGATTCATGGTTCGGAATCATATGCGGTTTGTGCATGGATTCCCCCCCGACTCCGCCATCGTGTATCTGCTTCAGGTCCCCCAACAGGGTCTGATGCAGGCATTTTCCAATCTTGCCGAACGGATATGTTTTATCGGACATACCCATGTTCTGCGACTGATTTCTTTTGACGGCAAGGCACTTGTCACAACCCGGATGAAAAATGCCGTCTATCCACTGAATCCATCCCACAAATACATCATCAATATCGGGTCGGTCGGTCAGCCGCGGGAAGGCGGCGTTTCGGCCAGATATGTGATTCTGGACACGGATGATGACACACTGGATGTCCGTTTTGTCATCTATGATCCCCGTCGTATTGCCGATAAAATTATTCGGCTGGGATTTCCACCGGTTCATGCGGAAAGACTGCTGCCATGAAATACATCGGAAAATACAGGATCAGCGGTTTTCTGGGAAAAGGAGGCATGAGCCGGGTTTATCAGGTTCGGATTCCGGTGATTGAAAAAACCGTTGCGTTAAAGCTGCTGTTTCCCCATCCCTTTCTGGTGGATTTGATCGGCATGAAACAGATCGAATCGCTGTTTCTGTCAGAAGCCGTTGTCATGGCCGGACTGCGTCATCCCCATATCCTGGAGATATGGGATTTTGACCGGGATCAAACCGGAAAACCTTTTTATATCATGGCCTATTATTGTAACAATCTTGGCATGATGATGGGCGAAACCTATGAAGTGGAACAACCATCCCGGATTATTCCAACCGACAAGGCCATCCCGTATATCCGGCAGACCCTTTCCGGACTGGCCTGTCTGCACCATGCCGGAATCATTCATGGGGATATCAAACCGTTCAATCTGCTGATAACCGATCAGGATACAATTAAAATCGGAGACTTCGGGCTGTCCCGGATGAGGGGCGAAACCTTTGAAATGCCGGAAAACCTGAAAGTCGGATCTCCGTTTTACGCGGCGCCGGAGCAGGAAACCCACCCGGATGAGATTGATTTCAATGCAGACCTTTATGCCGTTGGCATCACCCTGTACCGTATGGTCACCGGCGTTTTGCCGGAAGCACCG
>Ga0351876_1007_pt1 | contig 68120 bp, 46 predicted proteins | sample BONcelFGM3001C15_FD_206774 | JGI IMG/M metagenome (GOLD analysis project Ga0351876, IMG submission 206774) | Enriched cells from coal bed in the Powder River Basin, Montana, United States - BONCAT cells FGM rep3 HSBNCT.FGM.300.1.C15 ...
CATGATGTTCATGACGATGGACAACCCGTGAGGGCCTCGATAGAGGAAAGACAGTTGCACACTGTTCCGATGCATCGCCTGCGGAAAGTGCGTCCTCCACGAGTACGGCGGCATCTGCCCGGTCACCCGGTGCACGAAGCACATGCTGAACGGTCCCTGCGGCGGCTCCCGTGAAGACCGCTGCGAGGTGCGGGCCGCCCGCCCCTGCGCCTGGCAGCTCATCTACCAGCGGCTCAAGAACATCGGCGAACTGGACCGGCTGAAATCGGTCAAGGCCCCCAAGAACTGGAGTGCCGCCATCCACGGCGGAAGCCGGGTGGTCATCCGGGAAGACCACCGAATCTGACCCGGCCGGGTTATCTTCAATTTCGTGAAAAACGGTACCGACCTGAAGGTCTTCGACGTCCTGGAAAGGCTTGCCGCCATGAGTTCCCACATCCCGAACCAGGGGGAACAGATTGTCCGATACTACGGATGTACAGCAACGTCTCCAAGGGGAAAAAGACAGAACGAATCAGAACATGATGATATCCCTTGCATCATCGAGTCCGACAGATCCTTGGGCGGCATGCCGGTGAGGTCTGCCCAAATGTGCTTCAAAATCACCTCCGGGCACGCCAAATGATCGAATTTCGATTCCCCCCGCGCACAAAACCAACGACCCCTTCCCATCCTTCCCGCAATGCGAAAACCGCCTCCTATCTCGCCACAACATGTTGAGATAAAATTCCCTTGACACACAAGACACCTTTCGCTATCCTGATCACCACGAAAAACAATACCTTATCAAACTGGATGCTCCATCCGGGGACATGTTCAGCGCTAAGAAAGGTTGATCGACGCTCTCGAATTCGACCCGGCCGCCGATGTGGTGACAATCAGCATCGACGATTGGGAGGAGAGGTTGTCCGACAACGAGGGTTGGAGCGCCAAAGGCGCCACCAAGTTTCAGTACAGGGCGAAAAATGAAGATGGCGCCTCAATCCTTCTAAACATGGACTTCGACGTTAAAACTGGAAGTTTCAGGTTAAAAACGCTGAATTTCAAGCAAGGAGGAAATAATGAATAGAAACGGTACATGTCTGTTTCGCGCGGTTGGAAAGGGAATATCTGTTCCGCTTGCCGTCCTGTTTATCTTCGTACCGCTTACGGCGATGCATGGCGCGGAGTCGAAGACGCCTACGACGACCAACATGGAACAGACCACTCTCGACGTGGGCGACCCGCTTAATGCCGGCACCGGGGAATTCCATTTCCACAGGCAATTCATGAACCTGGGCGGTCCATTTCCCGTTTCCTTCAGCTTTTTCTATGGTTCGCAACTCAATTCCAAACTATCTCTTGACGGGCTGCCCGAGCGTTTCGCCGGAAGTCATCGGGGTTCGGTCAAGCGTGTGGAAGCCGCCGATCCGCCAGAATTGTTCGTGGACACGGGGTTGGGCAGGGAAATCGGCTTCATCGACAAAGGCTACGGCTGGAGTCTGTTCAATATGGAAGGCCCCCAGTACACGGTCAAGGAGACACCGGATTACTACTATTTCCAGGATCCCATGAAGGAGCTGGTCTACACCTTTGGGAAAAAAGCGATCCCGCTGGAATATCGGACCTACGAGCGAATAAGTGTAAGCACTCAGAACGCAGAAGGAAAATACCGAAGCGGGTCTCCCAATATCTCGGATGATGGCCGCTACGTGGTGTTCGATACCGTTTCCGTCCTGGATGAGGGCGACACCAATAGCAATAGCGATGTCTACCTGCGGGACCGTTTGACCAAGGAAACCTTCTGGCTCAGTTCGGAACCGGGCGGCGTCGCGCCCGAAGGTAGAAGCTCCGAGGCGGCCATATCCGGCGACGGCCGCTATGTGGTCTTCACATCCTACGCCAAAAACCTCACGGACATGCCCATCACGGACGGCCACAGTCATATCTATCTCCACGACCTAAATACCGGAACCAATGTCCTGGTGGACATCGGATTCGACGACGCCCCAGGCAACGCCAACTTTGGCAGCAATCCCGCCGTGTCCGCCGACGGCCGCTATGTGACTTTCAAATCCGCGGCCTCCAATCTGGTGGCGAACGACACCAACGGCAAGAATGATGTTTTCGTCCGCGACATGAAGGAGGGGCAAACCATCCGGGTGAGCCTCGGCACGAACGGCATCCAGGGGGACGGCAACTCATACCAACCGGCGATCTCTGCCGACGGCGACGCGGTCGCCTTCACCTCCGTGGCCACGAATCTGGTTCCCGACGACACCAACGGAGTTCATGATGTCTTCCTTTGGAGACGTGAAACCAACAAGGTCTCCCGCATTAGCGTCAGTTCCAACGGCGAACAGGGAGACAAAATCTCCAACGGTTTCAATCCCGCCGCCATCTCGGCGGACGGTCGTTACGTAGTGTTCGAGTCCGAGGCCACGAATCTGGTTTCCGACGACACCAACGGGCGCTACGACATCTTTCTCCGCGATACGAAAGAAGGTGTGACCACCCGGGTCAGCCTGAGCGTCACAGGCGGGCAGCTCGCTGAGGCGTCCATGAGCCCGGATATTTCCGGCGATGGCAATGTTGTTGCTTATCGGGTGGGAAACGATTGCAAAATCTACCGAAATGATTTGAGAAACAGCCAGATTTCCCTGGTCGCCAACGCCTGGGACGGAACCGCGGCGAACAATCAGTCCTACACCCCAAAATTGACTTATGATGGCGGTCAGGTCGTCTTTGAGTCGGAGGCCACCAACCTGATGGCCGGCGACACCAACGGCGTGGAGGATATCTTCGCCGCCAGATTCACATCCGCTGACAAGGGCTTCCTGACCCGCGTCGAGGATCGGAACGGCAACGCCCTGACCTACGAGACCGCGGACGAAGCCAACCTCGAGAAACGTGGACCGGACCGGATTTACGATGACAAAGGACGCGAGCTCAAGTTCACCTATGCCGTCGTCGGCACGACCGACACCAACCCCTATCTGACCAAGGTCGAGGACCAGACCGGCCGGGCATACACATTTGCCTACCAGGAAGGCCCGACTGACAACGCCGGAAAAGTGACGCTGCGCTCGATCACCGACCCTCTGGGCAACATAACTACCTATACCTACGCCGGCGCCAACCTGATTGCGGAAATTAAAAAGCCCATGGGTAACACACCATACAAACAGACCTATGAGACGATTAATGGCGGGGGGGTCGTCAAGACCCAGACCGACGCCTACGGCAACGTCACCACCATCTCTAGAATCCAGTATCCGGCGGATACTGCCACCAAGGAGACCAAGTTCACCGTGACTTATCCGGACTCGACTTCCGAGACCTACGTTCACGGCCATGACGGCCGGGTTGTCAGTTCCCTCACGGATGCTGCCGGCAGAACGGCAACCTTTTCCTCAGACGCCACCAGGGACCGGTTGACTGGAGTCACCGACCGGACGGGAAATGCCACCACTCTTGTCTACCATGCGGCGAGCGGCAAAATCGCCGAAACCAACAGCGCCGAAAGCAAAAAAACTGTCGCCTCCTTCACGGCGGTATCGCAGACTTTCACCAATCCCATCAACAATGAGCAGGTCACCTTCACCTTCTACGACCGGACCGGAATCGATTATCCGGACGGAACATCGGAACAATTCACCTTCAACGGATCGGGAAATGTCCTTTCCCACGTCGATAAAACCGGGAAAATCTGGACTTACACCTACAATTCCCAGGGATTGCCCCTGACCATCACCAATCCGGCGGGGGGCGTGACTACCTACACCTACGATGTCAACGGAACCATGGCCGCCAGCAAGGACTCGGACACCGGTACCACACAATACACGGTTGATGCTCTCGGACATTTGATCAAAATCACCCGGCCCGACAACTCCGCCCGTTCCTTCGTTTACAACGCGAACGACCAGATAACCTCAGTTGCGAACGCTGCCGGCAAAGTCCGCCAATTCGAATATGATCAGAACGGCAATCTGATCAAAATCACCGGGCCGGACAGCCAAACCGTTCAATACACGTACAATCTTATGGACCGGCCGACCACCACCACCAACCGCCGCGGGAAGAGCGAGACTTACTCTTATGATCAGCGTTTCCGCCTTTCCTCGGTGACCGACCCGAACAACATCATAACGACCTTTGGCTATGATCAAACCGGCAGACTGAACAAATCAACCATCGGCTCCAGTTCCTGGACGATGGCCTATGACAACGAGGGAATCCTGGTCGCCTCCCAGGACCCGAAGGGAAACATCACCACATTGGATACAGATAAAATCGGCCGGGTTACGGCGATTACCGATTCCGCAGCCCAGAGAACCGAAATCGTCCGCGACACCATGGGCCGCGTCACCAAGGTTGTCGACCGGCTGGGAAGAATCACCACCCGCGACTACGATGCCAACGGCGCCCTGACCGGCGTTGCCAAACCAGAAATCGGAACCGCCGTCTACAAACGGAACTATCTGGGGCTTCTTGAGGAGATCACCGACCTGAATGGGAAAAAATGGACCTTGACTTACAGCGGCATGGGCCGCCAGACCCGCAGACAGGACCCGCTCGGTAACATCCTTACCCAATCCTACGACAACTTCGGCAGACTCTCCTTGAAGACCTTCGCCGACGGCGTAACCGTAGCCTACGCCTACGACGCTACCGGCAATGTGACGAAAAAAACCTACAGCAACGGTCTGGTTCTGAACTACGCCTACGACGCCGATTCCGGGCGGATGATCTCTTCCGACAAGATCGCCTTCACTTATGACGCCTCGGGCAACTTCACCAGCACGTTGAACCAGCAGAACGAGCCGTTCAACGTTACATACGATGCCGGCGGCCGGCTTGCAACTGTCACCTATAATGGCGCGTTGACCGTGACGTACACCTATGATGGTGCGACTGGACTGCTGGCGAAAGTGGAGGACGACCTCACTGGCAGCGACATTGCCTTCACCTACGATGCCGCTTTCCGCCCGATCGGAATCGCCCGTTCCAATTCCGTGAACACGACCTATGCCTATGACGCCTTGAACCGTGTCGTCCGCATTCAGGACGGCACCCTTGGCGACATCAAATACACACTCGATGCCGAAGGGCAGATGACCCAAGTCGACTCGACGCTTCCTCTGGTGGCTGGCAGTTCGGCGGCCCCGCTGAGAACCGAGAAAAGGGATTTTACCTATGACGATGCCTGCCAGGTAAGCACGGCGGGCTACACGTATGACAAGCGGGGCCGTCGAACTGCCGGATCCGGACACACGTATAATTGGGACGCCGCCGGACGATTGACGGGAATCGACTCGGTAAGCCTGGCCTATAACGGTCTGAACAGTTTGATCTCCCGCACCGAAGGATCCAACACCACCTATTATTACTATAACTTTGCTGTTTGGATGAAGCCGATCGTGGCCGAAAAGAAAAATTCCACCTGGTCCCGCTACTATGTTCACACCCCGGAAGGAAAACTCCTGTATATGATCGACGCTGTTTCCAATCAGGTCTATTTCTACCATCTCGACTACGTGGGCAGCACAACCTTTTTGACCGATAAAAACGGCGCGGTGACCGATTCGTACGCATACGTGCCCGACGGGAGACTGTTGAAACATGACGGTCAGAACGACCAGCCTTTCACCTTTGTCGGCCAATGGGGCGTCCGAGCGGAAGGGGCCAATGACCTTTACCAGATGCGCGCCCGGTACTACGACGCCGTCACCCGCCAGTTTCTGTCCAGAGATCCCGCCTGGCCCCTGCCTTCTTCTCCTCTCACCCTCAATCCCTACCAATATGCAAACAATAATCCGGCTTCTTTCATCGATCCCATGGGAACAGATAGTAAAAAACCGACCAAATGGGACAGACTTTGCAGCGCTCATCAGTACTATCAGCGTGACAACGCCAAAAAGGAGGCGGAGGTGAAATCCCATCTCGAGGCGATGAATGCCGCTAAAATGGGCATGGACTACTACTATGGTAATTGGCCGTTACAAGATATTGAACGTGATATTAAGCTGACCAAAGGAGAGATCGAATCGGCGCTGGTTCGCAAGGATAAGGAGGCCCTGGCGAAACTGGCGGAAAAACTTACCGGATTGGAAACCAGCAGGCGGGAGATGATGGCTGGGTTTGAGGAATCGGCAAAAGAACATCGGCAGAAAATGGATGCAGCCCAAAACAACAGTTTTTGGGAGGAAGACCTCCAGGATGATCTTGCCACCATCCGGGAACTGCTTGGCGGCGAGGAGGGTTTTCATCAAAAAGAGGAGGAATATGTCAATCTGATGATGAAATTCCTGTCGCCGGAAACGCCGGCAGTTGAAAAAATGCTCATCGCCATGGAAATCTCGGCCGTAGCCGAATATTTAAAGATCGGACAGGAATATTTTGAGGAAGGCCCGGCCATGCAGAAGCTTTACGAAATCGATCCGCAAAGCATCCCGGCCTCGAATAAAAGCTATGACGAGGGATCGATATTCAAGTAAACATTATTCGACAGCCCTGCAATCTGACGCGAGGCGATAGAGCGGAACGACGTCGTCCTGTCGCTCGGCTGCGGCGCCGGGGTCCAGGCGATCGCCGAACGGTATGACAAACCGGTCTACGCGGGGCTTGACACGGCCTTCATCGGCATCCTCGAAGAACGGGCCACCTGGACGGAAAAGTGCATCGCCTGCGGCAAGTGCCTCCTCCACGAATACGGCGGCATCTGCCCTGTCACCCGGTGCGCGAAGCACATGCTGAACGGCCCCTGCGGCGGCAGCCGGGCGGCTGCCGCCATATTTGCGGGTGCAGGGTTCAAGGAGGTCTATAGCATGGAGGGCGGTATCCATGCGTGGCATGGTCGGGTAGCGGAGGGAACGCCGCAGTCGGGCATGGTCTATTTTCTCCCCGCTGCAACGCCGGAGGATCTGATTGCCCTCGCATGGTCTCTGGAGGACGGATCACGGATATTTTACGCGGAGTTGGTTGTCCTGCTGACAGATCCTGAGGCAAAGGAGCTTTACGGGCAACTGGCCGGGGCAGAGGAGGAACACCAGGCCGCCCTTTTCCGTCTTTACATGGAGTTTTCCGGCCGCGCGTCCGCCCCGGGGTTCCAGGGAATGCCGTTTTCCAATGGAGAGAAGGGCGATGTGATGGAAGGGGGGATGCGGGTCGATGAAGCCCTGCAGTGGGCCAAGGGGAAAAAGACGGAGGAGATCCTTGAACTCTCCCTCTCCCTGGAAACCAATTCCTATGATCTCTACCTCAACATGGCACGCCGGATGAATGATGAGCGGTCGGCGCAGGTGTTTCGTATCCTGTCCAGGGAGGAAAAACGACACCTCGAACAACTGGGTTCGCTGATTGAAAGAAGGATATAGGCCTGCACCTGCATTTCGCCAAGTCAACGCATGCTGAAGCTTGGCGCTTGTCTCCCGGCGGGAATGAAAAACGGCAAAGGATGAATGAAAGGATGGATCGGGGCAATGGAACGAAGAATGTCGGGGCGAAAGCTGCGTTTCGGAATTTTGTGTCTGGTGCTGGCGCTGGTTTTTATGGCGGGGTGCGCCAATACCGTCAGAGAAGTCAGAGAAGTGAAGTTCGATCGATCCGCCGTTGATCCGGCCGCGATTCAGCCGGGGTTGGCGGTCTTATATTTCAAGGAATTCTACCGCGGCATCGATCAGATGCCGATCGGTGAAAAGGCTCTGAAAGAGGGAAAACCGGGAAAACCGATCCCTTATCTGAACCATCACTTCAACGCCGGTCCGGTATTCGACAGCGGCCTGAACCGAGGCGTCGGGGTGCAGATGACCGGTTTTATCCGGTTTCCGTCATCGGGCCGTTATCTTTTCAAGGCGAAATCCAACGACGGCATCCGCATTCTGATCAACGGAAAGATGATCATCGATGATCCGTCCATCCATATGAGAGGGGACCGGTTTTCCGAAGAGGCTTCGGTTGACGTCGAAGCACCGGGATGGCACCCGTTTTTCCTGCAGTTTTTCCAGTACAAGGGAACATCCATGCTGGAGCTTCACTGGCAGACGCCAGGTCAGACAGGTTTTAGGGTCCTGCCGGCCGAGGCGTTCGGACATATCCCACCGCAATAGCGTTGCCCGATCATCGTGTAACCTTTGATGACCCTGAGGAAGGAATGAATCCCCTTCCCGGCCGTGCTGCGACCATCCGGACCTTTGGCGACCTTCTCGGCTTCAATCCCCACTGTCACATCTTGATCACGGACGGCTGCTTTTTAAGTTCCCGGATGCGAAAAGAGGTACGCGTCAGAGCGATTCGCCGAGCGGCTGGCCGAACGGGGGTCATTTTCGACCGCCCTGGCTGTGTGGGCGGTAAAGGGCCCTCATCGCAATCTCCCTTGACGCGCCTTAAGATATTTGTTGAGTTCTGACTCATGGAGGGGCGATCCAGACGTCCCGACCGACGCGTCGAGCCCCGGGGCAATCTTCGAATGCTTTCCCGAAGAGACGACGCCCGGACCAACATCGAAGCACCGATTGCTTTTTTTACCGGAATAGTGGTAGTCTCGCCGACCGGTGTTCCGTGAAAGCGCAAACCTCTGATTCCCCCGCAAGGGGTCGACCGGTGTTAACCGTGGATGGCGGAACGAAGCGGAAAAGGCATTCATTGCGCGAAGAAGAGTCCACCATGACTTCATCGATCTGGCGACCGTCGGCGGTCGGCACGTCCGGAGGAAAAGAGATCAGCGTCCATAACTTTGAAGAACTGGCCGCGTTGCACGCCGTCGCGAAGATTCTGGCGCAGCCGGGAGAGCTGCGCGATCAGATCGAGCAGGCCTTGCGGGAGATGAGCGATCGGCTGGGGATGCAGCGGGGGATGATCTCCCTGCTCGATCGCGAGACCGGGGAGGCTTGGCTCGATGTGGCGCACAGCGTCAACATCCAGGGACTGGACGTGACTTACCAGCCCGGGGAGGGAATTACCGGCAAGGTTGCACAGACGGGCCGGCCGATGGCCTGTGCGAATCTCGGGAAAGAGGTCCATTTTCTCGACCGGACCGGCGCCCGCCGTTTTCTAAACCGTGCGGAATTGACCTTTCTCTGTGTGCCGATCATCTACGACGCCCGCGTCGTCGGGGTGCTCTCGGCGGACAAGGTCGCCCGCCAGGTGGAGAACCTGGACCGGGAGCTCGCGATGCTCTCCTCAGTGGCCGAACTGCTCGCGAAGGCGGTCCACAGCCGCGCCGTCGAAGAGGAGAATCGGCGCCTCCGCCACATCCTCGGCCGTTCCCGGACGCCGGCGGCGGAGATCATCGGCCATTCCGGGGTGATGCAGAACCTCTTCGGCATGATTGCCCAGGTGGCCGATTCCAATACGACGGTCCTGATCAACGGGGAAACGGGGACAGGCAAGGAACTGGTCGCCCGCGCGATCCATCGGAACAGCCCCCGCCTCAAGGGGCCGCTCGTCCAGGTCAACTGCGCGGCCATTCCCGACACGCTGATCGAAAGCGAACTCTTCGGCCACGAACGGGGGGCCTTCACCGGCGCCATCCACCAGCGGCGTGGACGTTTTGAAGAGGCGAACGGGGGGACGATTTTTCTCGACGAGGTCGGGGAACTCTCCGCGGCGGCTCAGTCCAAGTTGCTCCGGGTGCTCCAGGAAAAGCAGTTCCAGCCCCTCGGTTCCTCCCGCGTGGTCCGCGTCGACGTCCGGATCATCGCCGCGACGAATCGCAACCTCGAACAGGACCTCGCGACCGGACGGTTCCGCGCCGACCTCTTTTACCGTCTGAACGTCTTTCCGCTCTACCTGCCGCCGCTGCGCGAGCGAGGGAGCGACATCCTGCTGCTCGCCGACCACTTTGTGCTCAAATACACCCGGGAGATGGGGAAGCCGCTGAAGAAGATCTCGCCTGCCGTGTCGGACATCCTGCTCGCCTACCACTGGCCCGGCAATGTCCGGGAGCTGGAAAACTGCATCGAACGGGCGATCCTTCTGGCGCCCGGGGAGACGATCGAACCGGCGCATCTGCCCCCCTCGCTGCCGCTCCGGGTGAAAAGTGTGGAGCGGAAGGAACAGGGGCGGCTCAATGCCGTTGTCGAGGCGCAGGAACGGGAGTTGATCACAAACGCCCTCCGGGAGGCAAGGGGGAACCAGACCCGAGCGGCGAAGATCCTGGGGACGACGAAGCGGATCATCCAGTACCGGATACGGAAGATGGGGATCGATCCCCAGCCGTACCGCCTGAAAACGACGGATGGCCCGGGCCCCGGCATCAATGAAAATTGAGGAAGGCGGTCCGTTCGGGTTGGGTCCAGGGATGGAACATTTTTGTTCCTTTTATTGACGAAAATACAATTTTGTGTCGAAATCGCCGTTCTGCCATCCCGGCCGCTTGGGACGGCAGAGGCCCTTCCCGGAATCATGGCGCATTTTCATGGCCATGATTCTTGTCGTTTCCCTTAAATGTGGCATGGTTTTGGCTTTTACGGAAAACCCTTGGACTTTTTTCCGTTCGTTGAACGCGCCTTGGTGAATCCCGGAGGATTCCGAAAAAAGTGATCGGATTTTGATGGATAGAAAGGATGGCTGGTTATGTGCAGATTGTTTTCCATTACGAGCAAGGACCCTCTCTCCCCGATGGTCGCGATCCGCGCCCTCGATGTGATGAAGGAGGGTCATGACGGATCGGGCGTGGGACTCTTCCTGACCGATCTCGGCGGCGATTTCGAGCAGTTCCGGGGCGGTCCGATCCTCTCCGGGATCTTCTCCAATACCGGGATCAAGGCCCTCGACCGGTACATGATGGACATGGACTTCATGACCAAATACAAGCTCTCGTTCCGCCCTGCGAAGCGCCCCCCGGCGGGAACGCCCCGGCGGGACAACTACCTGATCCGCGTTTATGAATACCCGCCGGATTGGGAAAATCTGCCCGAGGAGGAGGTCCAGCGCCGCCTGATGATGTGCCGCCTCCAACTCCAGGAGATGGGCCGGCAGGACGAATCGATGCTGGTCTTCAGCTTCTGGCCGGATGTGATCATGATCAAGGAGGTCGGCGACCCGATGACCGTGGCCGATTATCTGGGACTGAACCGCAAGGAACTCCAGGCGCGGACGATCCTCGCGCAGGGCAGGCAGAACACCAACTACGCGATCAACATCTACGCCTGCCACCCCTTCTTCATCCAGGGGATGGCGACGATGACCAACGGCGAGAACACGGCCTTCCTGCCGATCCGGGAGTTTCTGATGTCGCGCAAGCAGCCGGGCTACGTCGGGTACCACTCGGATTCGGAGGTGTTCACCCACATCCTCCACTATACGCACAAGCAACTGGGCCTCGATCTCGAGACCTACAAGCACGTGATCACGCCGCTCAAGGACGAGGAGCTCGCCGTTCACCCGAACGGGGCCTGGCTCCGGATGCTCAAGCAGAGCTGCCGGCCGCTCATCATCGACGGACCGAATTGCGTGATGGGCTGCCTGCCCGACAAGACCCTCTTCATGGTGCAGGACAGCAAGAAGCTGCGCCCCGGGGTGGCGGGCGGCAACCCCGGGATGTTCGCCTTCTCCTCGGAGATGTGCGGGTTGGACGCCGCGATCCCGGCGCGGGACAAGAGCCGGGATTTTCAACCGATGAAATATGATACGGTCTTTGTCGGACCGGAACGTCAGGAGGTGGGGCGATGGAGCCAGATGGACAGCTTAAGCCGTCTACACTAAGCACGACGGATCTGCCCTGGCAGATCCTCTGGAGCAAGGAGAAGTGCTGCCTCTGCGGCCGCTGCACGGCGGTCTGCCCCGTACAGGCGATCGAGCTTGGGGTCCACCGCGAACGGATGATCAAGGTGCAGGTCGGCCTGAAGGAAAAGCCGGGGAACCTCTACGGCGTCTACCATGGGGTCCGCCAGCGGACCGACGTCGCCCACGCCTGCATCGGCTGCGGGATGTGCGACATGGTTTGCCCCAACCACGCGATCTGGCCCGCCCATAACGACGAACCGGACAAGCTCCGCTTCCACATCAACCAGGGAGGCGTCCCGCGGCGGCGCGGCGGAAGGCGGAACGCGCCGGAGAGCCTCCTGGACGAGATCAAGTTCGTCCGCATCTCCATGCTGACCGACCCCGCTCTGGACGCGGGCCGTCATGAATTCGAACTGAGAACCCTCCTGGGAAGGATCCTCCCCCCCGAGGAGGCGCTCCGGGTCAACCGGGAAGGGGGATGGGTCCCGCCGGTGCAGGAGATCTACCCGCTCATCCTGGGGAGCATGTCCTTCGGGGCGCTCTCCCCGACGATGTGGGAGGGGCTCCAGATGGGGGTGGCCTATCTGAACGAGGAACTGGGAATGCCGGTCCGCTTCGCCACCGGCGAGGGGGGCTGTCCGCCCCGGCTGCTGCGGTCTCGTTTCCTGAAGTATGTCATCCTCCAGATCGCCAGCGGTTACTTCGGCTGGGACGAGATTATCCACGCCCTTCCGGAGATGAAGGAGGACCCCTGCGCGATCGAGATCAAATACGGCCAGGGGGCCAAACCCGGCGATGGCGGGCTCTTGATGTGGTACAAGGTGAACAAGCTCATCGCCGCGATCCGCGGGGTGCCCACGGGGATCAACCTCCCCAGTCCGCCCACGCATCAGACGAAGTACTCGATCGAAGAGGCGGTCGCCAAGATGATCCAGTCGATGTCGATGGCCTGGGGATTCCGGGTGCCGGTCTATCCGAAGATCTCCGCGACCTCGACGGCGCTCGCGGTCCTCAACAACCTGACGCGCAACCCCTTCGCGGCGGCCCTGGCGATGGACGGCGAGGACGGCGGCACGGGGGCGGCCTACAACGTCTCGATGAACCACATGGGACACCCCATCGCGAGCATCGTCCGCGACGCCTATCTCAATCTCGTGAAGATCGGCAAGCAGAACGAGATTCCGATCTTCGCCGGCGGCGGCGTCGGGAAGCACGGGAACCTTGCGGCAAACGCAGCCTCCCTGATCATGCTGGGGGCGAGCGGCGTCCAGGTGGGCAAACACATCATGCAGGCGACGGCGGGCTGCCTCGGCTCCGAGGCGGACCGCTGCAATATCTGCAATATCGGCCTCTGCCCGAAGGGGATCACCTCCCAGGATCCCCGGCTCTACCGGAGGCTCGATCCGGAGGATGTCGCCCAGCGTCTCGTGGATGTCTTCCTGAGCTTCGATACGGAACTGAAAAAGATCGTGGCGCCCTTGGGCCGCTCCACGTCGCTGCCGATCGGCATGTCCGATGCGCTCGGAATCGGCAACCGGGACGCAGCGGAACGTCTCGGCATCCGTTACGCCCTGTAGAAAAGGGGAGCTTCCGCCCTGCCGGCAGGGCGGAAGCTCCTGAGGATTAAAGGTAAAGGTGTTTTAAAGCACCCTGTTATAAGGAGTTGTCATGTCGAACAAACCAACCATCATGATTCCCGGCTCGGAAAAAGGGGTCCGGGTGGAGTCGCGCGTCCTCGAGGAGCGGATACAGAAGGCCGTCGCCGACGGGCATCGCTCGATCGAGATCATCGCCCAGGGGCAGCACGGCATCGGCGGGCGCCTCTGGCGGGCGGGAACGGAGACGATTGCGCTCCGCGTTCTCGGTACGTCGGGACAGCGTGTCGGTGCAATGGGCTTTCCCAACACGCTGATCGATGTCGTGGGACCCGTCTCCGACGACGTGGGCTGGCTCAATGCCGGCGCCTCGATCACCGTCCGCGGCAACGCGACCAACGGCGCGGGCAACGCGATGGCCCAGGGGAAGATCTATGTCGCGGGGGACATCGGGGCGCGCGGGATGACGATGACGAAGCACAACCCCCGCTTCGATCCTCCCGAGCTCTGGGTCCTGGGGAGCGTCGGCGATTCGTTCGCGGAGTTCATGGCCGGCGGCGTTGCGGTGGTCTGCGGCTTCGGAACGCAGCAGGCGGACAATATCCTCGGCTACCGTCCCTGCGTCGGGATGGTGGGGGGGAAGATCTTCTTCCGGGGGCCCCACCGGGGGTTCAGCGAGAAGGATGCCCGCCTGACGACGCCCGACGATGAAGAGTGGCGATGGCTCATATCGCACATGAGGTCGTTCCTGGGCGCCATCGAGCGGCCCGATCTCCTGCCGGCCCTGACCGATGACCGTGGCGCCTGGCAGATTCTGATCGCGCGGAAGCCTTATGAGAAGAAGGGAAACGGCGGCCGGACGCTTAGCCGTTTCCATGCGGAGGTCTGGGATCGGGAGTTGGGGAAGGGCGGGTTGATCGGAGATTTGACCGACCAGGACCGCAGCACGATCGAACTGATCCCGACCGGCAATCTGCGCCGTTTTGTTCCGCTTTGGGAAAACGCGAAATACCTGCCGCCGTGCCAGGCGAACTGCCCGACCGGGATTCCCGTCCAGAAGCGGTGGGAACTAATCCGCAAAGGGAAGATGCAGGAGGCCGTGGACCTGGCCCTTGAGTACACCCCCTTTCCTGCGACGGTCTGCGGCTACCTGTGCCCGAATCTTTGCATGCAGAACTGCACCCGCCAGACGAAGGCCGATCTCCCGGCCGTGGATACGGCGCTCCTCGGCCGGGCCAGCCTCCAGGCGGCCGTGCCGGCGCCCGCGCCCGCGACCGGTATGAAGATCGCCGTGATCGGCGGCGGCGCCGCAGGACTTTCCGTCGCCTGGCAGCTTCGGATGAAGGGTCATGGGCCGGTTGTCCACGATGCGAGGAAAAGGCTCGGGGGAAAGATCACCGAAACGATCCCCACCAGCCGGATTCCCGACGAGGTCGTCGATCACGAGCTGAAACGGCTGGAGGAGACGATTCCCCATAAGCATCTGAAGCACCCTCTCACCGAGGGGGAATTCAGGAAGTTGTATGAAAAATACGATGTGGTCGTCATCGCCACGGGTGCACGGAAACCGCGGAAGATCCCCGTCCCGGGCCATGAACGGGCTCTCGCCGCCCTCGATTTTCTCCGGGAGAGCAAGCTCGACCGGGCCAGGGTCGGAAAAACCGTCGTGATCATCGGCGCGGGCAACGTCGGTTGCGACGCCGCTACGGAAGCGGCCCGGCTGGGCGCCGAGGACATCACGCTGATCGACATCCAGAAACCGGCCTCTTCCGGTGTGGAGCGAAAACATGCGGAGGCCGCCGGGGCGAAATTCCTCTGGCCCCGCTTCACCAAAGCGATCACGGAGACGGCGGTCGAACTCACCAACGGCGATCTTCTGCCTGCCGATACGGTCATCATGTCCGTCGGCGATCAGCCCGACTTGAGCTTCCTGCCGGAAGAGATCAAGACCGAGCGGGGATTTGTCGCCGTTGATGAGAACTTCCGCAGCAGCGATCCCAAGGTCTACGCGATCGGCGACGCCGTGCGGCTCGGCCTCCTCACCGAGGCGATCGGGTCGGGCCGGGTGGCCGCACGGGAGATCGACAACCTGCTCCGGGGACGGGAGGACACCTATGACCAGCTTCCCCCCATCGATACGGAGCGGGTGCGGATCGAGTACTACGACCCGAGGCTCCAGAGCTTCGAGGACACCACTTCCTGCGCAGCCGGCTGCGCCTCCTGCGGCGCCTGCCGCGATTGCGGCGTCTGCGAGGGCCTTTGCCCGCAGAATGCGATTTCCCGGCACGCGCTCGAAGGGGAGGAGTATGAGTATCTTGTCAACGCGGACCGTTGCATCGGCTGCGGGTTCTGCACACGGGCCTGTCCCTGCGGGATCTGGCGTTTGACCGAAAACGATCCGCTGGAATAGACGGCTCCTGGCACAGGGATTGCTAAAATGGGGGTGGGATCGGGGAAATACCCTGCGGAATGAACATATTTGTTCCATTTTAACAAAAGGAGAACGTCATGGAACTCACGGAAGTTTTTGGATCGAACGTTTTTAACGATCAGGTGATGAAAGAGCGTCTGCCGAGGCAGATTTACCAGGCCCTGAGGGAAACGATTGAAAAGGATATCCCGCTCAGGCCCGATGTGGCCGACGTGGTAGCCGACGCGATGAAGGACTGGGCGCTCGAAAGAGGGGCGACCCACTATACCCACTGGTTTCAGCCCTTGACGGGAATAACGGCGGAAAAGCATGATTCATTCATCTGTCCGACGGCCGACGGCGGAATCGTTGCGGAGTTTTCCGGCAAGCAGTTGATTCAGGGCGAGCCGGACGCATCCTCTTTTCCAAGCGGCGGTCTGCGCAGCACCTTCGAGGCGAGAGGGTACACGGCCTGGGATTGCACCTCGCCCGCGATCCTGAAGACCGATGAAGCCGGAAATGTGACCCTGACGATCCCCACCGCCTTCGTTTCGTACAAAGGCGAAGCCCTCGACAAGAAGACCCCGTTGCTTCGTTCGATGAAGGCGGTGTCGAAACAGGCCCTGCGGGTTCTCAGGGCCCTGGGCAACAGGACCTCTGCGAAAGTCACCTCCACCGTCGGTCCTGAACAGGAGTATTTCCTGGTGGACAGGGATTTCTACCTGGACCGGATCGACCTGATGCTGGCGGGGCGAACGCTCTTCGGCGCGCCGGCGCCCAAAGGCCAGGAGCTTGAGGATCAGTATTTCGGCGCCATTAAAGACCGGGTCTCCGCTTACATGAACGACCTCAATATCGAGCTGTGGAAGATGGGCATCACCTCCAAAACCCAGCACAACGAGGTTGCCCCGGCCCAATTCGAGATGGCCCCGGTCTTTGCCACGACGAACATCGCCACCGACCACAATCAGCTCGTCATGGAGACCATGCAGAAGGTGGCCCTGCGTCACGACCTGGTCTGTCTGCTTCACGAAAAGCCCTACGCCGGCATCAACGGATCCGGCAAGCACAACAATTGGTCTCTCTCCACGGATGATGGCGTCAATCTGCTGGAGCCGGGCCGTACGCCGAGCGAAAACGTCCAGTTCCTGCTCTTCCTGAGCGCCCTGATCAAGGCCGTGGACACCCATGCGGACATCCTCCGGGCGACCTGCGCCCATGCCGGAAACGATCACCGCCTGGGCGCCAATGAGGCGCCTCCGGCGATCATCTCCATCTTCATGGGCGACGAGCTGACGGACATCCTGGAGAAGATTGCGCAAGGCCAAAAGGTTTCCGCCAGGGGCGCCCAGTTCGTCAAGGTCGGCGTCGATACGCTGCCCGAGATCCCCAGGGACAATACCGACCGCAACCGGACCTCTCCCTTTGCCTTCACCGGAAACAAGTTCGAATTCCGGATGGTCGGTTCGGCACAGTCGATTGCCGGATGCAATGTCGCCCTGAATACGATCGCCGCCGAGGCCCTCGACGAAATCGCCATACGGCTGGAAAAGGCCAAAGACAAGAACAACGAGGCGGCGGCGATTATCCGGGATGCCTACAAGAAGCACAGCCGGGTGATTTTCAACGGCAACAACTATTCCGAGGCCTGGCCGAAGGAAGCGGGCAGGCGCGGACTGCCCAACGTCACGAATGCCGTCGATGCCCTGAAGGCATTTGTCACTGATAAGTCACTAATACTATTTGAGAAATACGAGGTGCTCTCGCACAAGGAACTGCATTCCCGGTACGACATCTACGTCGAGATCTACGCAAAACAGATCAACATCGAGGCCCTGGCGGCCATCGATATGGTGAAGAAGCAGTTCATCCCCGCGGCAACCGAGTATGCAACCTTCCTGGCAGACTCCATCGCCAGTTTCAAGGCCGTATCGGTTTTGGCCCCTGTACAGGAGGATCTTCTGAAGAAGCTCGGCGCGCTCATGGCATCGGCTTACAAGAACCTCGGAAAGCTCGAAGCCGCAACGGCCAAAGCGCAGGAAATTCCCGACACGGTCAAGAAGGCGGAAACCTATCGTGATAAAGTCGTCACCTCGATGCAGGCCCTGCGCGCCGACATCGACGCCCTGGAGATGATCGTTCCCCGGGATATGTGGCCGGTGCCGACCTATGCGGATCTGCTGTTCAAACTGTAATCCCGGTCAGGCAGAACAAACCATCAAAAGAAAGGATTGGACCATGTTCGCATTGAAAACCCAAAAGGATGTGTTGAAAATCGTCAAGGAAAAGAACGTCAGTTTCATTCAGCTCTGGTTCACCGACGTCCTCGGCGTGCAGAAGATCTTCAGCATCACCCCCTCAGAGCTGCAGGAGGGAATGGAGGAGGGGATGGGCTTCGACGGTTCCTCCATCGCGGGATTCTGCCGGATCGAGGAGAGCGACATGATCGCGATGCCCGATCCCTCCACCTTCCAGATCATTCCCTGGCGGCCCTCCGACCGTCCGGTCGCCCGGATGATCTGCGACATCCAGACCCCCGACGGAAAACCCTATGAGGGCGACCCCCGCTACGTCCTGAAGAAAACCCTCAAGAAGGTCAATGACCAGGGCTACACCTTCTATGTCGGGCCGGAACTGGAGTACTTCTATTTCGCCAACGACAAGTGTCCCGAGTTCCTCGACATGGGCGGCTACTTCGACGGCCTCCCCGTGGACCGGGCGACGGATCTGCGCCGCCAGACGATCTTCGCCCTCCAGGAGATGGGGATCCGCGTGGAGTACAGCCATCACGAGGTCGCCCCGAGCCAGCATGAGATCGACCTGCGTTACAACGAGGCGCTCAAGATGGCCGACGACGTCATGACCTACCGCACCACGGTCAAGGAGATCGCCCGCCAGAACGGCGTCTACGCCTCCTTCATGCCCAAACCCGTCTTCGGCCAGAACGGGAGCGGCATGCACGTCCACCAGTCGCTCTTCAAGGGAAACAAGAACGCCTTCTACGACGGCCGGGACAAATTCAACCTTTCGAAGATGGCCAAACACTACATCGCGGGGATCATGACCCACGCGCCGGAGATCACCGGGATCTGCAACCAGTGGATCAACTCCTACAAGAGGCTCGTCCCCGGCTACGAGGCGCCGGTCTACGTCTCCTGGGCGCGCCGGAACCGCTCCGCGATGATCCGGGTCCCGATGTACAAGCCCGGCAAGGAGAAGGCGACCCGGATGGAGTACCGCTCGCCCGATCCGGCTTGCAACCCGTACCTGGCCTTCGCGGTGATGCTGGCGGCCGGCATGAGGGGGGTCGAGAAGGCCTACCCGCTGCCCGACCCGATCGAAGAGGACATCTTCGAGATGGACGAGAAGGCCCGCGCCAAGGCGGGAATCACCTCTCTGCCGGGAAGCCTCTACGAGGCGCTGCTCGCGGTGGAGGGAAGCAAACTCGTTCGCGATACCCTCGGGGACCACATCTTCGACAAGTTCATCGAGAACAAGAAGTTGGAGTGGGACCGTTTCCGCGTCCACGTGAGCCAGTTCGAGATCGACCGCTACCTGCCGATGCTGTAACGCAAAATGGCGGGACGGGAAAAGGATGCCGCATCGCGTCCCCAGGGGTTGTCTCGAATTTTCCTTTACGAAAAGGGATCTTTCTGATAACGCTTTTTCCTTTATCCTTCAACAAGGGGCGGTGAGGTGATGTTCGGGAAGGGACAAAAAAAGGCGATGCTGGTCCTGGAGGACGGCAGCGTTTATCGGGGGAATGTCTTTGCCGGAGAGGGCGAGGTTCAGGGCGAAGTCGTTTTCAACACGGGGATGACCGGTTACCAGGAAATCCTGACCGACCCCTCCTACAAGGGGCAGATCGTGGCGATGACCTACCCGCTGATCGGCAATACCGGCATCAATCCGGAGGATATGGAATCGGCGGGAATCCATCTGGAAGGGTTCATCGTCCGGGAGCATCAGGACCCGCCCTCCAACTGGCGCTCCCGCCGGAGCTTGAGGGAGTTTCTGGAGGCCCATCGGAAGCTCGGAATCGAGGGGATCGACACCCGCGCGCTGACCCGGCGCATCCGGATCACCGGGGCGATGCGGGGCATCCTCTCCACCGAAACGGAGCAGATCGACCATCTCCTTGAGCGCGTCCGGGCCTATCCGGGACTGGTCGGCCGCGATCTCGTCAAGGCGGTGACCTGCCGCCGCCCCTATCGCTGGGAAAATGGGGTCAGGTCTTGGGACTTGAATCCCGGGGGCCAAATTCAAGACCCAAGACCTGACCCCAAGGCGCGGCGCGTCGTCGTCCTGGACTGCGGCGTCAAGTACAACATCCTGAGAAATCTGGAACAGAGGGGATGCGAGGTGCTCGTCCTTCCGGCGTCGACGTCGGGAGATGAGATTCTTGCGTTGCAGCCCGACGGCGTTTTGTTGACCAACGGACCCGGCGATCCGGCGGCCTTGCCCTACATCGTGGATGCGGTTCGGTCGATCCTGGGCAAAGTTCCCATCTTCGGCATCTGTCTTGGCCATCAGATCATGGGGCAGGCGGCCGGCGGCCGGACGGAAAAGCTGAAATTCGGCCACCACGGGATCAACCAGCCCGTCAAGAACTGCCGGAGCGGCCGGGTCGAGATCACCTCCCAGAACCACGGTTTCGTCGTGCTGCCCGAATCGCTGACCGAAAAACGGGAGACGATCCTCTGGAACCTCAACGACCTCACATCCGAGGGGCTCAGCTATCCGGCCCTCTCGGCCTTCAGCGTCCAGCACCACCCCGAGGCGGCGCCCGGCCCGCATGACGCGGATTATCTTTTCGATGACTTCATCCATCTGATGGAGGAGAGAAGGGGGCGAACGCCGTGATCCTGATCATCGATTTCGGTTCCCAGTACAACCAACTCATCGCCCGGCGGGTCCGGGAACATCAGGTCTACTGCCAGATCGAACCGCCGTCGATCGATCTCAAGAAGATCCGGGAGCTGCGGCCCGAGGGAATCATCCTTTCCGGCGGCCCCTCCTCCATCTACGAGCCGAACGCGCCGCGGGTGGACAAGGGGATTTTCGATCTTGGGATACCGATCCTGGGGATCTGTTACGGCCTCCAGTTTATGGTCGATGCGCTCGGAGGCGAGGTGATCGGCTCGGACAAGCGGGAGTACGGCTTCGCCGAGTTGACCGTCCGGAAAGAAGGGGGCGGCGTCCTCGCCGGTGTCGAGAAGAAGACGCGCTGCTGGATGAGCCACGGCGACCGGATCGGCCGTCTGCCGAAGGGTTTCCGGATTACCGCCTCGACCAAGAACACCGAGGCGGCGGCCGCCGAGGATGTAAAGCGGCGGCTCTACGGACTCCAGTTCCACCCGGAGGTCGTCCACACGGCCGAGGGGAAAAAGATGCTGGAAAATTTTCTCTTCGGCGTCTGCCATTGCGCGAAGAGCTGGACGATGAAATCCTTCGTCCGGGATGCCGTCGAGGAGATCCGGCGAACGGTCGGCGACAAGCGGGTGATCCTCGGTCTTTCGGGCGGGGTCGATTCCTCCGTTGCAGCCGTCCTGCTCCACCAGGCGATCGGCCGCCGGCTCACCTGCGTCTTCGTGGACAACGGGCTTCTGCGGTTGGGCGAGGCGGAGAAGGTGCGGGCGCTCTTCGGGAAGAATTTCCGGATGAACGTCCGCTTCGCGCGGGCGCGGAAGGCGTTTGTCGATGGTCTCAAGGGGGTGGCGGATCCGGAACGGAAGCGGAAGATCATCGGCCGGATCTTTATCGAGGTTTTCGACCGGGAGGCCAAAAAGGTCAAAGGCGCCGAATTCCTCGCCCAGGGGACGCTCTATCCGGACCTGATCGAATCGCAGTCGGCCTTCGGCGGCCCCAGCGCCGTGATCAAGTCCCACCACAATGTGGGGGGGCTCCCCAAAAAGATGAAACTGAAGCTCGTCGAGCCGCTGAAGCACCTCTTCAAGGATGAGGTGAGGCTCCTCGGCAAGGAGCTCGGCATGTCCGACGACGTCGTCTGGCGCCAGCCCTTTCCGGGACCGGGTCTTGCGGTGCGGATCATCGGCGAGGTGACCGAAAAGCGGCTGGTGATCCTGAGGAATGCCGACGCGGTCCTGATGGAGGAGATCCGGGCGGCAAACTACTACCGGAAACTCTGGCAGTCCTTCGCGGTCCTCCTGCCGATCAAGAGTGTCGGGATCATGGGGGACCAGCGGACCTACGAAAACGTCATCGTCATCCGGGCGGTCACGAGCGAAGATGCGATGACGGCGGACTGGGCGAAACTTCCCCACGACCTGCTCGGGCGCATCTCCAGCCGGATCATCAACGAAGTCCGCGGCGTGAACCGGGTCGTGTACGACATCAGCTCGAAGCCGCCCAGCACGATTGAGTGGGAGTAATTTAATTGGGGTCAGGTCTTGGGATTTGAATTTCAGTGCTGAAATTCAAATCCCAAGACCTGACCCCATCAAGGAAAGGTTATGCCGAAACGTACGGACATCCATAAGATCCTGATCATCGGCTCGGGGCCGATCATCATCAGCCAGGCGTGCGAGTTCGACTACTCCGGGACACAGGCGTGCAAGGCCCTCAAGGAAGAGGGCTATGAGGTGATTCTCGTCAACTCCAACCCCGCGACGATCATGACCGACCCCGAAACGGCGGACCGGACCTACGTGGAGCCGATCACGCCGGAAGCGGTGGAGAAGATCATCGCGAAGGAACGGCCCGACGCGCTGCTGCCCACACTCGGGGGCCAGACCGGTCTGAACACCGCGGTCGCCGTGGCGGAGGCCGGCGTGCTTGCGAAATACGGCGTCGAGATGATCGGGGCGTCGCTCCCCGTCATCCACAAGGCGGAGGACCGCCAGCTCTTCCGGGCTGCGATGGAGAAGATCGGTCTCAAGGTTCCCAAAAGCGGCTTCGCCCGGTCGATGGAAGAGGTCTTCGCCGTCGCTTCCGAGATCGGCTTTCCGGTGATCGTCCGCCCCTCCTTTACGCTGGGGGGCACCGGAAGCGGCGTCGCCTACAACCGGGAGGAACTCGCCGAGATCGCCAAGGGCGGTCTCGACGCGAGCCTGATCCACGAGATCATGCTGGAGCAGTCGGCCCTCGGCTGGAAGGAGTACGAACTCGAGGTGATGCGGGACCGAGCCGACAACGTGGTCATCATCTGTTCGATCGAGAACATGGATGCGATGGGGGTCCACACGGGCGAGTCGATCACCGTCGCCCCGGCCCAGACGCTGACCGACGTTGAATACCAGAAGATGCGGGATGCGGCGATTGCGATCATGCGGGAGATCGGCGTCGAGACGGGCGGCTCCAACGTCCAGTTTGCGATCCATCCCGATACCGGCGAGATGATCGTGATCGAGATGAACCCCCGCGTCTCCCGCTCCTCCGCCCTTGCCTCGAAGGCCACCGGCTTCCCGATCGCCAAGATCGCCGCGAAACTGGCGGTGGGCTATACCCTCGATGAAATCCGGAACGACATCACCCGTGAGACGATGGCCTCCTTCGAGCCGACGATCGACTACTGCGTCGTCAAGATCCCCCGCTGGACTTTCGAGAAATTCCCTGAAACGGAGGATTTCCTGACCACGTCGATGAAGTCGGTCGGCGAGACGATGGCGATCGGCCGGACCTTCCGGGAGGCGCTCCAGAAGGCGATCCGCTCGCTGGAGATCAAACGCTTCGGCCTGATGATCGATCTGCCGGAAGGGGGCCGCCCCGAAGAATTCCTGGTGCAAAAGCTCACGAGGCCCAATTCGCTGCGCCTTTTCTACATCGCCGCGGCCTTCCGCTCCGGGATGACGACCGGGGAGATCAACCGCCTGACATCGATCGATCCCTGGTTTCTGAACCAGATCCGGTCGCTCGTCGAGGCGGAAGATGTGATCCAGAAGGGGCCCTATTCGACGGAGCTGCTCTATGAGGCGAAGCGGTGGGGATTCTCCGACCGCTATCTCGGCGGCCTCTGGAACCTTCCCGAGGAGGAGATCCGCGCCCGCCGCTATGCCGCCGGGATCGTTCCGGTCTACAAGTTGGTCGACACCTGCGCGGCGGAGTTCGAGGCCCATACCCCCTACTACTACTCGACCTATGAAACGGAGGACGAGACCCGCCCTTCGACGAAACGGAAGGTCGTCATCATCGGCGGGGGCCCGAACCGGATCGGCCAGGGGATCGAGTTCGACTACTGCTGCGTCCACGCCTCCTTCGCGCTTCGGGAGGAAGGGTACGAAAGCATCATGGTCAACTCGAACCCGGAGACCGTCAGCACCGACTACGACACCTCCGACAAGCTCTTCTTCGAGCCGGTGACCCTCGAGGACGTCCTCCATATCCTGAAGGCGGAGAAGCCCGACGGTGTCATTGTCCAGTTCGGCGGCCAGACCCCGCTGAACCTCGCCCGCGGTCTGGAGGCGGCGGGGGCGCCGATTCTCGGCACCTCCCCCGACGCGATCGACCGCGCCGAGGACCGGAAGCGTTTTCAGGAGATCGTCAACCGTCTCAAGCTCCGCCAGCCCGACAACGACACGGCGATGGACGCCGAAGAGGCGATCCGGGTGGCCGAGCGGATCGGCTACCCGGTCCTGGTCCGGCCTTCCTATGTCCTCGGCGGGCGTTCGATGGAGATCATCTACGATACGGAGAGTCTCCGGCAGTTCATGGTAAGGGCGCTGGAGGTCTCTCCCGGCCACCCGATCCTGATCGACAAGTTCCTCGAGGATGCGATCGAGGTGGACGTGGATGCGATCAGCGATGGAAAGACGACCGTCGTCGCCGGGATTATGGAGCATATCGAGGAGGCGGGAATCCATTCCGGGGACAGCGCCTGCGTGCTGCCGACGATCACCTTTTCGCCGGAGCTCCTCGATACCATCGAGCGGCAGACGAAGCAAATCGCCGAGGAACTCCACGTCGTGGGCCTGATGAACATCCAGTATGCGATCAAGGACGGGGAACTCTACGTGCTGGAGGTCAACCCCCGCGCCTCGCGGACCATCCCCTTCGTCAGCAAGGCGATCGGGGTCCCGCTGGCGAAGCTGGCGACGAAGGTGATGGTCGGAAAAACCCTGCAGGAACTCGGCTTCACGCAACCCATCCGGCCGAAGCATATCTCGGTCAAGGAGGCGGTTTTCCCCTTCAACCGGTTTCCCAATGCCGACATCCTGCTCGGACCCGAGATGAAGTCGACGGGCGAGGTGATGGGGATCGACCACTCCTTCGGCCTCGCCTTCGCGAAGTCGCAGATGGCCGCCGGCTTCAAGATGCCGCTCTCGGGAAGGGTTTTCCTCAGCGTGCACGGTCATTACAAGGACCGGATCGTTCCGGTGGCCGAGCTTTTCGCCCGGATGGGGTTTCAGATTGCCGCCACGGGTGGGACGGCGGCAAGGCTTCGGGAGCACGGGGTTGCGGTCGAGACGATCCTGAAGGTCAGCGAAGGGCGCCCCAACGTGGTCGATCATATCAAGAACGGCGACATCCAGCTCGTCATCAACGTGAGCCTGGGACGGCGTTCCTCCGAGGACGCCTATCACATCCGGCGGGGTGCGCTCCTCTACAACGTTCTGTATACGACGACGATTTCCGGCGCCCGGGCGACGGCCGAAGCGATCGACGCCCTCCGGAAGGAACCGTGGGATGTGGCGCCGCTGCAGGCGTATCATGGGGTGAAATAGAGACAGCTCTCTGTCTTCTCCGGGAGAGAGCAGATGGCTGTCCCCTTTAGCCGGGGAACGGGTGAAAGAAGCGGGGACATTCCGGGATGTGTGTTTCTGATGGCGAGGAAATGATGATGTACGATAACGGGCAGGATCGCAAACCGCGCGAGGAGTGCGGCGTCTTTGCGGTATACGGCCATGAAGAAGCGGCGCGGGTGGCCTTTTTCGGCCTGTTCGCCCTCCAGCACCGCGGCCAGGAGAGCGCAGGGATCGCAACGTCCGACGGCTGCCAGGTCTGGGCGCACAAGGGGATGGGGCTTGCCTCGGAGGTATTCCGGGAGGATATCCTTTCGAAGCTTCCCGGACGGCTGGCGATCGGCCATGTCCGTTATTCCACCACGGGCTCCTCGGTCCTCTCGAACGCCCAGCCCTTTTTGGTCCACCACGGCGAAGAGTACTATGCGCTGGGCCACAATGGAAACCTGATCAACGCGCCGGAACTCTGGACGGAGCTCGAGGAGAAGGGATCGATCTTCCAGTCCACGATGGACAGCGAGGTGATCGTCCACCTGATGGCCCCCCATCTCAAGCACGGACTCGAAGAGGCCCTGACGAAGGCCCTCGCGCGGGTGAAAGGGGCCTACAGCATCGTCATGCTGACCCGGGACAAGGTCATCGCGGTCCGCGATCCCCGCGGGTTCCGGCCGCTCTCCCTCGGCCGCTTCAACGGAGGCTGGGTCGTCGCCTCCGAGACCTGCGCCTTCGACCTCGTCGGGGCGAAATTCATCCGGGACGTCGAGCCGGGCGAGATCATCATCATCGACGAGGCGGGGCTCCACAGCCTGAAGCCCTTTCCGGTGGAGAAGCCTTCCCACTGCATCTTTGAACTGATCTATTTCTCCCGCCCCGACAGCCAGGTCTTCGGTGAGAACGTCTACCTGTGCCGCAAGCGGCTGGGGCATACGCTGGCCCGGGAATACCGGCCGGACGTGGATTTCGTGATGCCCTTCCCCGATTCGGGAAACTACGCGGCCCTGGGGTACGCCGAAGAGAGCGGTCTTCCGTTCGAGATGGGGATGATCCGGAACCACTACGTGGGGCGGACCTTCATCCAGCCGAGCCAGGCGATGCGGGATTTCGGCGTCCGGGTCAAGCTGAACCCGGTGCAGCCGCTCATCGTCGGCAAAAAGATCGTCATTGTCGAGGATTCGATCATTCGGGGGACGACCAGCCGGAACCGCGTCCGGCATCTGCGGGAGTGCGGTGTGAAGGAGATCCACATGGTCGTCAGTTGCCCGCCGACGCGCCATCCCTGCCCCTACGGGATCGATTTTTCGATGCGCGGAGAGCTGATCGCCGCCGAAAAGGAGGAGGAGTCCCAGATCGCCTCCTTCATCGGTCTCGACAGCCTGCACTACCTCTCGATCGAGGGGATGGTCCAGGCCACGGGCATCTCCCGGGAGAACTTCTGTCTCGCCTGCTACACCGGCGACTACCCGCTGCCGCTTCCGGCGACGTTCGGAAAGTTCTGCTTCGAGGGTCATCCGTCTTAAATAGAGGGAAGAGAGACGGGACCGGAACCTCGGCCCCATGGATCAGCCGGACAAGGATGTCTGGAGCTGTGGTTGCCTCTACGATCTACCCTAACCCCTACCAATCCCCCTCCATTTTCTTATCATTGCGTTTCATCGAGGCTTCCTCTATGCTCAATGCCAATGAGTTCATAAAAAATGACCATCGTTAGGAAAGCTCATGATGAATCGACCTATACGCGTTCTGATCCTGGAAGACAGGGCAAGCGACGCCGATCTGGTGGAATTTGAATTGATGGAAGCAGGGATTGCCTTTACACCGAAACGGGCCGTAAACGAGAAAGAATTTCTGCGGGCATTGGAGGAATTTTCTCCCGACCTGATTCTCTCCGACTATGATCTTCCCCAGTACACCGGCGCATTGGCCCTCGCGGAGGCAAAAAGACGATTGCCTGAAGTTCCATTTATTTTGGTGACCGGCGCCCTGAACCAGGATCCGGAGAGGATCGGCAGACTGCTCGCCGGGGGCGCAAGCGACTATGTCTTGAAGGACCGCCTCGACCAGCTTGGGCCGGCCATCCAGAGTGCGTTGTAGATGGCTATGCCGCGGAATGGTCGCGGTGATTCCGCCAGTTTTCGAGGTAGGGTTTGGCAAGTTCCTTCGAGCGGATGATCAGCAGGTTCTCCGCGTTCTTCTCCTCTGCCGCCTTTGTGAAGTTGAACGAACCGGTGATCACGACCGCCCGGTCGATCAGGATGATCTTGTTGTGGGCAATGGCGTGCTTATGATCGATGAAGGTCGGGATGCCGGAATTCGTCAGAAAGGAGGCCGACGAGTACCTCTGCGTCTTCTGGCTCTTGTCGAGGATTGCCTGGACCTTCACGCCCCGTTGGTGCGCCTTGAGGAGCGCCTTGGCGATCGGGGCGGAGGTGAAGGAGTAGGCCTGGACGAGGATCTCGGAACGGGCGCCGTCGATCTCCCGGACAATCGCCGTGGTCGCGCCGTCGTTCGGGCTGAAATAGACCTCGACCGGTGCGTGGCTGATGTTCACGTCGAGGGCGCGGGCCGCCGGGTTGCAGACGAGCAGGATGAGGAGCGTCAGCGCGGCGCAGGCCGGAATGAGACGGGAGATCCGGGATCCGAAGCGTGGAAACTTAGAAAGAACGCGCAGGTAGAACCCTGTTTTGCAAACGCGGTGGAGCTGGAAATTCATCGGTAACGGTCGCCTCGGGGCCTCTGCAAGGTCCCCGCCTTTCTCCTCGGGAAGCGTCGGTAGAGCAAGAACGATCGCAAGGTGGCCGCTTTCTAATCTGTTTCCCGACGCCTGTCAAGGGTTATGTGGCGAGGAGATTGAAGGGGATGCCGAAGCGGTGATGTCAACCCTGTATTTTTTTGGCACGCTTGAATTCCTTCAGAAAGTCGCGGGCGGGGCGGGTCCGGCCCTTTCCCACGTCCTGCTCGGCCGTAGCGATCAGTTTGGTGAGGTTCCCGGCTTGAAGGTGTTTTTCATAAACCCGAACGTCGAGCAGGACGGAATCGGCCCTGCCGTTCACCGTCAGGATGACCGGTCGCCCGGTGGTATGAAGATGATCCAGAATTTCACGGGTGTTTCGTTTCAGGTCGGTGACGGAACGGATGTCCTCCGAAGGAGTGATCTGTGACATATCTGACCTCCAATAATGCTCAATATGGCATCATATATAGCACCATTCCCGGTGCCTGACAAGAGAGGGTTTTTGTTTAATTCAAGTTTGGGTCGGTCCCGGATCAAAAATCCACGACCGGCCGCACCGCCACTTCGGGGTAGATCTGTCCCGGTTTGGGCGGCATGGAGTTGTAGACCCACGCGATGTCGACGGCGCCCAGCCGGATGCCGCGATACCGCCGGACACCGGTGAAGGTTCCCCGCACCAGGATGTCTTCCATCTCCATGGTCAGGCCGAAGACCGCCACGGTGGCCCCTTCCTTGATCGCGCCCAGCTCTCTCCCGTAGGCCGCGGTGGAGAACACCAGCCTCGTATTGTCCGCGGCCCGGCATTGGATCAGCGGCACAAGGACGGGGAAACCGTCCTCTCCCACCCAGGAGATGAATTTCAGCGAGCCCATCCGGTTGAAGAGTCCTTCCCCCCAGGGTTTCAGGACGGGTTTCCCGCCGGCTTGTCCGGCGGCCGCCTGCGCGATTCCGGTGAGCAGGGAGGCGATGGCGATACCGGCCAGCGGCAGCCGCTCCCTGCCGTAGGTCTCGACGAGATCCATATAGTGCACCGTGTGGATGCCGAAGTAGGAATTGTATCGGAACATGGGCTTGCTGTTGAACATTTCATAGTCTTCCCCCTCCCGCGCCAGACGGGTCCAGCGGGCCTTTCCCCGCCAGAGCGCCTTGTCCAGCGTCATGATGAGAAAGGCCGTCCGGGGATTCGTCCGGACATGCTTCTTGCTCATCCCCTCCGAGAATTGGGCCCAGATCATCTGTGACCGGGTTTTTGCCTGGAGGGCGGTGATCAGCGTGATGTGGGGGAGGCCCTCGGGATTGACCGTGGCGATCAATCCGACCTTGGCCTCCGGCTCGAAGGCCTTCATGTCCTTCGGATCGAACCCGGTAAAGGTCTCCATCGGTATCACCTCTCCTCCATCCGTACGGGCCCGCACCAGCGCACCCGGCCCCGGTCCACTCCCGCACCCGCGGCGATCTCGACAAGCTCTTCCATCCGTTTTTGGCTCATCAGGGGGCTCTCCCGGAAGGGCCAGTCCATGCCGAGCCGCCGGTATTTGCCGGCGCACAGGTTGTTGAATGAACAGAGCTCCCAGCGGCCCACCGCGCCGCCCAGTTCGGACGCGATGAAGCGGCCGATCCCCCGGATGTTGTCGTCGCATGCGGTGGCGTCCGGGATAATCGGGGTCCGTATCCAGAGCTCCGCCGGGGTTGCGTGCGTCTCCATGTACCGGCTGAGGAAGACGAGGTTGGCCAGGATCGCGTCGTTGGAGACGCCGGTCAACATTTTGTGCCGGTCCGGGTCGATTTCCTTGATATCGTAGAGGACCATGTCGGCATGGGGGAGGAGCGCCTCCAGGGTCTTTTGCGCGCACTGTCCCGAGGTGTCGAGGGCCGTGTGAATGCCCGCCTCTTGGAGACGGCCGAGCAGGGCGACGGCAAAAGGCGCCTGCATGGCCGGTTCGCCCCCCGAGAGGGTAACGCCCCCGCCTGAGGTTGCAAAGTAGGCCCGGTCCGCGAGCGCCTCCTGGAGCAACTCGTCCCGCTCCCATGTCGTTCCCAGCATATTCATCGCCGTTGAGGGGCATTCCCGGCTGCATGCGCCGCATGCGGTGCAGATGCGCCGGTCGATGACGATGCCGTCGGTCCCCCGCGCGAGGGCCTTTTCCGGGCAGAGGCCGATACAGAGGCCGCACCCGATGCACCGGGTCTCTGTCCACTGGAGCTGGGGAGCCGCGGAGATGCTTTCCGGGTTCTGGCACCAGGCGCACCGAAGAGGACAGCCCTTGAAGAAGAGGGTGCTCCGGATGCCCGGTCCGTCCTCCGTGGAAAACCTCTGAATTTCCAGTATGGTTGCCGTAAGCGGCGCGGAATCGTTCGCCATGTCTGTCGGATGGACTTCCTCTGTCAATGATCAATAGCGCCCGTGGCTTTCGCGGGCGATGATCTCATCCTGAAGTTCCCTGCCGATGCTGGTGAAATAGGCATTGTACCCGGTAATCCGGACCAGCAGCGTGCGGTAATCCTCCGGATGCCGCTGCGCCTCCCGCAGCATGTCGGCATCCAGCATGTTGATCTGCAGCGACGTGCCGCCGTTCTCCGTATATCCGCGGAGAAAAGCCTTGAATTTTTGCCGGTGTTCCGGATCGCGCAACATCGAGGGGTTCAGCGTAATGGTGTGGCTTGAACCGTTGGGAAGGCTGTTGAGATACCCGCCCCAGTCGCCGTTGCCGTCGCGCGCCTTTCCGCCGAGCGCCTTGCCCACGGAATTGATATTGGCCGTGGGACCCTTTGTGTCCGCGCCGTTCGACGGGCAGATGGCATTCGACAGGAACCGCCCCTTCGGCCTCCCGTCGGCGCTGGCCGCCATGATATAGCCGTCGCCGATCCAGTAGTTCCAACTGAGCATGCCGGGCCTGAGCTGCCGGTTCGTGGAACGGGTTTTGTGCTTCCAGGTTTCGTTTGTCCAGAGATCCATGACCCTGACGGCCATGTCGTCGGCCTCATCGTCATCCCTGCCGTACTTGGGCGCCCGGTGCTTCGCCCTGGCCTGCAACACTTCATGCCCTTTCCAGTTGTCCCGAAGCGCCCGGACCAGTTCATCCAGCGTGCATGCTTTTTGATCGAAGACCAGATACCGGATGGCGAGCAGGGAATCCACGGTGGTGGCGAAGGTCACCGCCTCCAGCGTCGTAAAACTCAGCTCGGCTCCCCCTTGGGTGATATCGAGCCCCTTTTCGGCGCATCCCCGGACGAGACAGGAGAGGTAGGGGGTCGGGCAGAATTCGGCCCGGATGGCTTCCGTCGCTTCATAGAGCTCCATGCACTTTTCGATGATATAGGCGGTCTGCGCGGCGTAGGCCGCCCAGAATTGGTCCCATGTCTTGAATGCGGCGGGGTCTCCCGTGGCGGGGCCGTCTTGCCTTATTTTCTCCTTTTTGCCGGTAACGGGGTCCACGGCGGGGACGAGGTCTCTTCCGCCTGTCAGGGCCAGTTCCACCGCCTTCAGCAGATTGAGATTGTTGTCCACCGTCCCGGAGCGGTCGTTCCCCGCCATCGTGTTTTCGAGACAGCCCACGGAGGCGTAATCGCAGACGTTATCCTCATTAATGAGGTTTTCGCACCCCGCCTGTTTCGCTTCGCGCATCATCCCGGCCATCGACCGCTCGTCGAAGTTCAGCAGAAACGGCGCCCCCTGGCTGGTGGAAATCATTTCCACCACGCGGTCGAGGAGCCGGTCGGGGCTGCCCCGGTGGAGCCGGACGTTGGGCTTCGGCTCCAGGATGGGGCTCATCTTGTCGATGACCTCCAGGATGGCGTAGGTGAGGTCGTTGGTCATGTCCCGGCCCTCTTTTCCGATGCCCGACAGGTTGAACAACTGGCCGTAACCCGCCGTGATGCCCTGGTTCCCTCCCAGGCGTATCATCGCGTCATAGGCGTAGTTCGCGTGCACCCAGAAGCACTTCAGGATCTCCTTCCCGAATTCCCGGTCCATGCCGGCGGCGAGGGAGCGTTCCCAGTAGGGGAAGAGATACTGATCCATCCTGCCGAAGGAGACGCCCGGCCCCGGATAGTTCTCATCGCTCATGACGAGCATGTGGGTGAGCCACAGGGCCTGGACCGCCTCCCAGAAGGTCGCGGCCGGCTCCCAGGGAACCCTGGCCAGATTCCCCGCCATCGCGAGCAGTTCCGCCTTTCGTCCGGGATCGGCTTCCCGCCCGGACAGATCCCTGCACAGCGCGGCATACTTCGCGGCCAGCTCCCCCGGCATGGTCGCCGCAATCATCATGGCCCGAAGCTGGTCTCCCTTTTTGCCCTTCCGCTCACTCGGAGAGAGCAGGTTATAGGCCGCCTCCAGGTTGGCGTAGATTCCGCGCCACCCGATGCGCAGCGCCTCCCCGTATCCCGGGATCAGATGGCCGCTGGTGGCCCCGGCGTTTCCGTACCCGCGGATGTGAAACCACTTCAGTTTCGCGGCGGCCCCCTTTTTGCCGTACATCAGCCTGTCCCGCCGGGCCGTTTCCTCCCGCGTCCAGCACTTTGAAGTCTGGATGTTGAAGCGCCCGCCGGCAATGAGATCCCCCGGAAGCAGCTCCTGGGGCACGTGGTTCAGCATGACCTCCCGTACAAACCAGGCCTTCCGTTCGGGAAGACTCCGGGTCCAGAAGTCCTCGGGCAGCGCCATCGGGTGGGCCGCCTGAATGAAGGAAGAGCGGAAGGTCCGGTGAAAGGCGTAGGTTTCCGGGACGATGAAGAAGGTCGTTTCATCGAACAGCACGTCCCAGGGCTGCCCCGTCCCCCAGGCGGTGAACTCATTGTTCCAGGGCCGTTCCACCCCGCTGAAATAGTAGTTCCGGAGCCATTCGATCCGTGGAGAGAGATGGCCCGGTTCTTTGAGCGGGAAGCGGCTTTTTCGGGCCGATGAGGTTTCCATGACACCCTCCTTTTGCGATCATGCCTGAAACGATATCGCGGCCACTCCGAAAAATCAAACAGAATGAACGGTCTAAAAATACGAAATGAAGCATTGCATGGGAATCGAAAAAAAATGATAATGCGGGAAAGAGAACCTGAAACCGAAACCGGAAGGAGGAAGCGCGTTATGACAACGCTCATCACCCGCAGACTGGGCCGGACCGGCCGGCAGGTCGCCACGCTCGGGCTCGGCGGCCAGGCCTCGATCCAGTGGCCCGCGGCAGGCGTGGATTCCGCGGCCATCATCGAGAAGGCCTATCGGCTGGGCGTCAACTACATGGACACCTCCAACATCTACGGACCGAGCCAGCAGCACTTCGGCGAGGCCTTCCGCCGCCTGGGGCTCTCCCCGGCGGCGGCCAACTACGATCCTGCGGCCCGCGAGCGGATCTACGTCGCTACGAAGACCCACTTCCGAACGGCCCGCCACCCCGCGGGGCAGTACTTCCGCACCGACTACAGTGAGGGGATGCTCGACGGTTTCCATGTTTCGACGGCGGTGGATGACGTGCGCCGCTCCCTGAGTCTGCTCTTCGGCGATGGGAAAGGTGGCTATCCGGACGGGGCCTACCTCGACGGCTTGCAGTTTCACGACATCAATACGATGGATGAAATCGACATGCTTTTCGAGGGCCTGAACGACCCGCGGCCCGACAACGACTGGCTGGGGGCGCTCCCGGCGATGGTCGATCTGCGGGAAGGGACGAACCGGACCGGCTGCAACCCGAAGAAGGAAAAACTGATTCGTCACATCGGCATCACCGGCCACTGGAACAGCGCGGCCCACATCTACGCGATCCAACGGGACAGCCATCGCCTTCTCGACACGCTTCTGGTCACGATCAACCCGAGCGACGGCAAGTATCTGGCCCACCGCCACAACGCCATCGCGGTGGCGGCGGCAGCCGACATGGGGGTGATCGGGATGAAGGTCTTTGCGGATGCCGCCTACTATCACAAGGAACCGATGTTCTCCGACGATCCCGATCATGTCTATCACGACGTCGGCTCCCCCGCGCTGCCGAGCGACGGCCTGATCCGCTACGCCCTCTCCGTCGCGGGGGTGAGTACGATCATCGTCGGGACCGGCCATATCGACGACGATCCGGCGAAGTGCCAGCTCACGCGGAACCTTGCCGCCGCCCAGTTGGTCGAACCGCTGGACGACGAGGCGATGGCGGCGATCGAGGCCCAGGTTACCGTAGCGGGAAAGGATGGGGTGAACGCCTATTTCCAGAGAAAGGCCCTCGGCCTCACGCCGCCCCGGAACGTCGGCGCCGAGGCGGACAGCTCCATGCCGATGCTCGGCCGCAGGGCCGTCCGTGTGACGTGGGACACCGCCTATGCCGGGGCCGTCCCGATTGTGCGCTACGAGGTCCTCCGCGACGGCGAGCCGGTGGGGAGCGTCCCTCACACTCCTCAGTTCACGGCGCGGCGGTTTCACTACGACGACATCTTCCCCGACGGCGCCGCGGCCGGGAGTCACAGCTACCGTGTCCGGGCCGTCGATGCCGCGGGCGCAGCGGTGCAGAGCGCGACGCTCATGGCCGATCCCGGGGCGGCGGCCTGAGTTCACGCGTATCGCCCGGTCTCCGCAGTCGCCGGATGTCCGGGGATCCCGCGCTGTCTTTGAACAGGAGGATCATATGCCCAAAACGACTATCGAAGAGCGCGCCGCCGGCGCCGTCATGGGGGCCCTGGTCGGCGATGCGCTGGCCCTCGGCCCGCACTGGTATTACGATCTCGCCGAACTTCGCCGCGACCATGGCGCGTGGATCACCGGCTACACCGATCCCAAACCCGGCCGGTATCATGCCGGGCTCAAGGCGGGCCAGCTCTCCCAGGCGGGTTTCATCCTCGTTCTGATGCTCCGTTCCCTCGTGGAGCGGGGCGGTTACGACGAGGCGGACTTCTGCCGCCGGATGGACGAAGAGCTTTTTCCGCTTCTGGACGGCACGCCGGTCGGCGGACCGGGCAACTACACCAGCCAATCGATCCGGGAGGCCTGGCGGCGACGCGTCCAACAAAAGCTGCCGTGGGGTCAGACCGGCGGCCACGCGGACGACACGGAGGCGATCGAACGCACCCTCGCCCTGGCCGTCCGCTACGCGCTGCATCCCGGCCGGCTCGCCACGGCGATCGCGCGAAATACCGTCCTGACCCAGAGCGACGACACCATCGTCTCGATGACGGTCGCCTACGGCGCGGTGCTGGGCATGCTGGTCCAGGGGCATCCCTTCGATGCGGAAATATCGAAACGGCTCATGGGGCTGGTCAATGCCGGGGAGCTCCCCTTTCACACGGTGACCCGCGCCGATTTCCAGCCGCCCCGTCCCGGCGATCCCGACCCGCCGCGCGCCGGCCGGTTCGCCTCGCCGGACGCGCTGCTGACGCCCTCCTACATGGCCAGGGCGGCGATGGATCCGGACATCCGCATCGACCCCGCCTGGAAGGTCTCTATCGTTTACGGGATGCCATGCGCCATCTACCACCAGCTCCCCGCCGCCTACTACCTGGCTGCCCGTTTCCGCAACGATTACGAATCTGCCGTGCTCCACGCGGTCAACGGAGGGGGTCAAAATCAGGCAAGGGCCATCCTCGCCGGTGCTCTCGTCGGCGCACAGACGGGACTGGCCGGCATCCCGCAGCGCCTCCTCGACGGGCTGGAAGAGGCCGACAAGCTCATGGGTCTGGCCGCCGGTCTCGCCGCACAGGTCAGCGCCGGTGATGCCGCATGGATGGAATAACGGATAGGTTCAATGAAGTGAAGTTCTTCGACGCGTCATGCGATCTTCACTGTATGGATTGCGGGACCGCTTCACGTCCGACTTCCCTGATTAAAAGCCCCGTCGTGGATACCCTGATCTCAAAGTATGCGGGTTTGTCCGAATGGATGAATGAAGCAGAGCCATATTCCGCATCCAGCAGCGGCTTGAGCAGAACATAGCGCTGCCTCAGCGTGAACATGTCCAGCGGTTTGTCCCGGGAGAGGAGAAAGACCGTGCGGATGCTTTCGCGTTCCTCTTTCAGATCCATGTACCGGCCCGCGACACGGTCGAGTTCGTAGGCCGTATGCAAGCCCAATAGATTGACGATGGGCTTCCATTTGAGAATGTGAGCATCCACGTAAAGGGCATCCCCGGCCAACGCGTATGACGCTTCCCTGCCGTCGGAAAATAGGAAATTGGCCGTAAATCCTTTTTTTCCGGTAGGTTCCGTCTTGACGACCGCTGCGATCTCTTCATAGGTGAGCGCACGGTAACCCGCTGTCGCGATGACGATCATCCCAAACAATCCGGCCAATGACAGAGCAAGCAGTGCAAGTAAAAAACGAAATGCCGAACTGAAGAGTTCCTTCTTTCGCAAAGCGGACACCGTTGCAATAAAAAAAACCAGGCTCAGAAGAGCCGCGCATGCAATGAATATTACAAGTATGTTTGGCATGAGCCTCCTGCGGTTCGATTCAATGGAAGAACTTGAACATTACGAGTATTTATTGCATTTTTTTTTGGAATTTACCAGGAATATGTTGAAAATGGATAATTTTCGTATATACTTATAGCATCGCTGTAGCGGTGGGAGCGTTTTGAAGACAAAATAAGGAGGAAAGGTCATGGCAAAGACAAAGCAAGGAGATCTATTGAGCTGTTCAGCATGTGGTCTGGTCGTCACGGTAGATGAGGTTTGCGGATGTGCCGAGACCGTTTTGGTCTGCTGCGATCAACCGATGGGAAAGGGCAAACTCGCTGCCGCCAAGGCAAGAAAAAAAGCGGCCGTCAAGGCAATCCCGGGCAGCGCCGTCAAGGCCGCGAAAGCGAGCGGGACGGCCAAGGTTGCGGCAGCCGATGCCAAGGCAAAGATTGCTCCACCGAAAGCGGCGGCGAAGGCGCCTGTAAAACCGGCAGCAAAACCGGCGGCAAAACCGGCGGCTAAGCCAGTGGCAAAGCCGGCGGCAAAAAAAGCGGCGAAGGTTCCCAAGAAGTAATCCGGACCGATCTGCGAATTTACATTACAAAACCCCGCGTTATGTAAGTAACGCGGGGGTTTGTTTTGGTGAATCCGTTTCTCACCCCTTCAGGTGCCGCACGATCGCCTTGTACTGGCTCTTTCCGTCGAGCCCGGCCTCGGCCAGCACCATCCGGGCCTGCCCGCTTCCGAGGTAGCTCCCGTTCCGGAAGGGGTGAAGCGTCATCTCCCGCCCCCTCTCGGAAAGGATCCAGCGGTACATCGTCGGCAGCGTGAAGCCGGTGATGCCCATCGCCCGCTTTGCATGCTCCTCGGGGAAGATCTTCTCTTGCGTCCGGCGCGGGAGGAGGTCGAAGAGCTCGGCGCTGGCCACATAGTAGACGAAGAGGTCGATGCCCTTTTTCTCCAGCAGCGGCAGCGCCTCCTCCACGAAGGCGTATCCCACCTCGCTTCCCTGGAGAACTACGACGCCGGCGTTTTTCTTCGCGGCCCTGCGGAGCAGGTAGACCCCGTCGGCAGCGGCATTGGCCGGAGGAAGTCCGAGGGCTTCCCGATCGATCACCCGCTCGGTTGGGCGGGTGACGAAAGGGGCGATGATGGCCGGGCGGCGGTTCAGCGCCGCGGCCGTCAGCGGCCAGAGCTCCTGCGGATCCCAGGGCGTCAGCGTGACCATCGTTCCCCGCGGAAAGTTCTCCTGGAGGATCTGGAGCGGCTGCGGGTCCGCATGGGTGGGTCCATCCTCCCCGGTCTTCAGCCCCACGTGGGCGCAGACGAGGATGATCGGCCGGTACGGACCCTTCTCCAGCGTCCGGCGCGCCTGATTGCCGATGGCGTGGAGGCGGGCCGCGATGTGGCCAAGCGGCGCGAGGAAGGCGCCGTACGAAGAACCGGCCCCGCTGTGGCGGCCGAAAGAGGCGAGCCCGGAGAGGATCGCCGTCATCGCGTCCTCGCAGATTCCCCCCGTCGCCAGGAGCCGGGAGCCCGGGTTGGCGGCGGCATTGTAATAGCCGCCGGGAAATCCCGCTCCCGCGGTGATCAGGCTCGTCGAGCCGAGAAGGTCGGCGGCCGCGACAAAGAGTGCGCCGTTGCTTGCCCGGTTGTAGTGGTCGAGAATGCGGCCGAACTCCGCGCGAAGCGTGGTGGCGGCGCCGGCGGTCAGCACAAGCTCTTTCGGGGTTGTTTTGGCAAAGCGCCGGGCTACTTGATAGAGGGCGTCGATTTGCGGTCCGTTGCCCCTTGGCATGCGCTTCTTCCGGTCGAGCCTCTTCCGCGCCGCCTTAAGCCTTTCGACGATCATCGTTACGAGAACCCGGCTCTCCTCGAGTTTCTTCCGGACGACGAGCAGGGATTCCCAGAAGCACTCCTCCAGGATGGCCGCTTCATTCCCGCCCCGGCACCGCTGGGCGGCGCTGTCGCAACAGGGCAGCGAACCCTCCGCGGAGTCCGTAAACGGCGCCAGGGTTTTGTGAAACCCGTCGGCGCAGAGCTTGTGCCCCCCTCCGTGGGCGGCCTTTCCTTCGATGCCGTACCGCCATCCTTTGACCGTTCGGTAGACGATGGCCGTAGGCTGGCCGTTGGTCAGTTCCAGCGCCTTCTTCTGGGCGGCGAAGATCTGCTGCCACTCCTTGCCGTCGGGGACGAAGATTACATTCCAGTCGTGGAGATAGGCCAGTTCCATCGGCGTCCACTGGACATAATCCCCGGGGGTGGAGCCCTCCCGGCAGACGCGGTTGCTGTCGATCGACGCCTGGTTCCAATCGATGTGCAGGATCACATTCCCCATCGAAGCCGTTCCGGCGGCGGCCAAGGCCTCGCCGACCCGTCCGGGCGTCAACCCGCCCTCGCCCTCGACGATATGGACGCGCGGCGCCTTGTCTCCGTAATAGTCGAGCGCACCCAGCGCGAGGCCGATCGAGCTCCCCATGCCGACCCCCGAGGCGCCCGTTGCGAGGCGGACGAAGGGCGTTGCCGGCGTCGGATGGCCGTCCAGAACCTTTGCATGGAACCTCCGGAGAAGGGGCGTCTTCGCGATCGGGTTCCTCCGGAAGCCGAGGAGGTCTTCCAGACGGATCTGGAGCCGCTCTTCCGCAGGCAGAAGTTCCGGCGCCGCGATCCGGAGCGCCTCGTTCCGCATCGCCCAGAGGGAGTAGAGGCCCATGGTCTTGTGGCCGGCGGCAAAGGAGATCATGTCGGCGTCTTCCCGCTCCGGGTCGGAGATGTCATAATCCATCGAGTCAAGGAGCAGGCCCGCCAGAAAACGCCCGGCGGAGATCGAGCCGCCCGGGTGGCCCGAGGCCGGAACGTAGTTGAAAAGCAGCGTGCACAAGGTGCGGTAGATCAGATCGAACTCTTCAAGCAGCTTTACCCGATCCGCGGAGACGGGAGGTTTTCCGTTCCGCAATTCCTCCGTTACATCGAAATAGACGCCCCTCCTCGGTCCGAAAGTAAATGCCATCGTCTTTTCTCCTGATTCGTTGATAAAATCCTGCATCTGTCTATGGTCTTCCTTCTCCGGGTTCAAACAGCCGCTTCAGCGAAGTTAGATACGCGGCAGAAGATTCCTCGCCCTCTCCGGGCGCCCATGCCGCTTTTTCAGGCCGGGTCAGCGGCCTGTACGGTCCCGCCTTGGCCTCGAAAAAGACGCTCCTCTCCTCCAGCGAGATCCATGTATGAAATGTCCCGTGGGGAATATTGACCATCATCCTGTCTCGCGCGGGTCCCAGAAGCGCCTTGCCTTTGATGTGTCCCTGCTCATCAAACAGGATCAGGCCCATTTCCCCCCGGAGGACGATCAGCGTTTCATCCTTCTCCTCCCCCAGATGCCGGTGCGGCTGGATGTACGAATCCGGTTCCATGGCGTTGAGCAGGCGATGGCAGACCGCTTCATCGGAGTGGTGAAGATTGTAGTTGATCCGCTTTCGGGGGATTGTTGCGCCTGAAGGGAGAGCTCGTCGAGTTTTTGGAGGCCGATGAATTCAGCGCCGGCCATTTTTGAGATATCGGACATGGCTTCCCTTCGAGAGGATTCAATACGGCATGGAGACTTCGAAAGCAGCGGCATCATCGTCTGATTGACGAAACCTGTCAAGCGAAAAGGGCGAAAACGGCAGGAGGAAGGCGGAGCGGGATCAACGAGATGTCGTTCGTCTCATCAAACGGGAGAACCCCGGCGCCCCTGTGCGGCGCCAATCTCCGATTGACATGCCTGTGCATTCCGACTATACTCCCGCCAACAAAAAAACAACGTCTTATCAAGCATTTGATGGGATGTTACCGGCGGGTCGGGTTTTTAAGAAGAGGAGACGCCGTGATTGGACAAATCAATGATTGAGGGATTTTCATGAACCGGATTCTATTGGTGGAACGCATTCATCAGGCCGGCGAGGCCATGCTGGCTGAAAAGGCGGAATTGGTCTATCCGAAGCCGCAAAACCTCGAAGGCATCCTGGCCGCGATCGGCGACTGCAACGCCCTCGTGGTCCGGAATACGAAGATCACGCGGCAGATCATGGAGGCCGCGCCGAAGCTCGCCGTGATCGGGAGGCACGGAGTCGGTTATGATACCGTCGACATCGCCGCGGCCGCCGATCTTGGGATCCCGGTCGTCTATACCCCGGCGGCCAATACGGAAAGCGTGGCCGAGATTTCCATGGGGTTTATCATCTGCCTCGGCCGGAAGATCGTCGAGGCCCATGCTGCGATGCAATCCGAAGAACTGCTCAGCGATACGGTGACGATGGCGATCATGACGCGGCAGAGGGGGCTGATCAATGCCGATCTGTGGGGAAAGACCCTGGGCGTGGTCGGGGTCGGCCGGATCGGTTCCGCCGTATCCCGCAGAATGACAGCGGCCTTCAACATGCGCGTCCTTGGCTACGATCCTTACGTGGACGCGGAAACGCTTGAGGGCTGCGGCGTGCGGAAGATGGACCGTCTGGAGGAGATGCTTCCCCAGTGCGATTTTGTCGCCATCCATTGTTCCGGAGGCGCGGAGACGCGGCATCTGATCAATGCGCGCACGCTGGCCCTGATGAAACCGGGCGCCTACCTGATCAATACCGCGCGGGGCACCATAATCGATGAGGCCGCTTTGATCGACGCGCTGCAGCGAAAACGGATTGCCGGTGCGGCGATCGATGTCTATGACCCGGAGCCGCCGCGTCCGGGCAATCCGCTGCTGCACATGGAAAACGTGATCGTGACGCCCCATTACTGCGCGATGACGGAGGAGAGCCTCTACAACATGGCGACGATGGTCGCACAGGGGGTCCTCGATGTGCTGGAGGGCCGGGCGCCGCAGTACCCGGTCAATCCCTGATCTCCGGACGCCCGCTCTTTGTCGGCTTTGTCATCGAGTCCGGAATTGGAAACATCGAATCATGTTTCCTTTCTTGTCATATCCCGAGTTCACATGCCGGTATGCATGGAACCCTTCGGATCGACGCTACTCTCTAAGGGCCGCGGATTTTTTTCTGCGAAGCGATGGAATCAATTGCAGGAAGACCAGCAGAAGCGCCGCGGTAAGAAATGTGACGGCGATGGGACGTCTGATAAAAACCGAAAGGTCTCCGTCGAAAATGAGAAGAGAGTGTTTAAACTTATCTTCCACCATGGGTCCCAAAACGAAGGCAAGAATCAGCGGTGTCGGGTCGTAAGCGAGTTTTTTCAATAGATATCCCCCAACCCCAAAACCAACCATAAGATAAATTTCAAAAATTCTATTGTTCAGGGAATACGTTCCAATAATACAAAACATCAGAATCAACGGGAATAAAATCCCATACGGAATGAGCAGCATTCGAACCCATAGTCCTATCAACGGGAGATTCAAAACCAAGAGAAGAAAATTCCCCAGGTACATGCTCGTAATAACACCCCAAAAAAGTTCCGGGGTTTTGGACATCATCAACGGACCCGGTTGAACGCCATGGATCATCAATACCCCGACCAACATGGCCATTACGGAATTGGACGGGATTCCCAAAGTCAACAGCGGGATGAATGCGCCCTGCGATGCGGCGTTGTTGGCGGCCTCCGGACCGGCCACGCCCTGGATCGCCCCCTTGCCGAAAATCGAAGGATCTTTGGCCAATTTCACTTCCGTCATGTAGGAGGCAAAAGAGCCTAAAACAGCCCCGCCGCCGGGAAGGACGCCCAGGAAAAACCCAAGGATCGATCCCCGCAAGATAGGCCCGATGGAAAGCGACCAATCCTTCCGCGACGGCAACAGGCCGGTAATGCTTTTTGTATAGACTTCCCGCTGTTCACGGAGGGAGGTTTCGACGTTGATCAGGATCTCGGAGACCCCGAACAGTCCCATAATCACGGCAACAAAATCCAGGCCTTCCTCCAACTCGAAAATGCCATAAGAAAATCTGGGATAGCCGGTCATCATATCTCTGCCCACCGTGCTCAATATCAGGCCCAGGCATATCATGGCCATGGACTTCAACATGGACCCTTGAGATAAGAAGGTCACGGCGACCAAACCCAAACATACCAGCGCAAAGTATTCGGGGGGACCGAGTTTGAGCGCATATTTGGCCACGGGCGGAGCAAAGAGGGCCAATCCGAATGTGGCGAGCGTGCCTGCAATAAAAGAGCCGAACGCGGAAATCCCCAGCGCCTGTCCGGCCCTTCCCTGTTTGGCCATCTGATAGCCGTCCAGGCATGTGATGACGGATGCAGCCTCTCCGGGAATGTTCACCAGAACAGAGGTGGTGGATCCGCCGTACATGGCCCCATAATAGATGCCTGCCAGCATGATGATGGCCGAAACCGGCGCCAGACTAAGGGTTATGGGCATCAGCAGGGCTATGGTTGCGGTTGGGCCCAATCCCGGCAATACGCCGACGAACGTCCCCAACAGAACTCCAAGAAAGCAGTACCATATATTGACAAACGAAAGACTTGTGGAAAAACCTAAGAGGAGACCGTCAAAGACATCCATTTTTAGAACCCCATAAATCCTTGCGGGAAGGGAGTGCCCAACCATACTTTAAACACCAGAAACGTGATGATCCCCGTCGCCGCCCCCCCTCCGAGGGGCATCCACCAGCGGTCGGGATATCCATATTTAAACAGCCAGAAAGAAAAGAGAAACGTGGTCAGGAACAATCCCAGGTATGGGAGCAGGAAACCATACGCCAGGGTCGATCCCGCCACAATCATCAGACCCGACCAACTTTTAGGCCTTTTGAACGGTTCTTCTTTTGCAGGATGGACAAGTGATTTTATGAAGATCACGGAAGAAAACAGGGCCATCAAAACCCCTAAGGCCAATGGAAAAAATCCGGGACCGATTCTCTTAAGACTGTTTCCCAGCGGATAGAGGCTCGCCTGAAAGATCACGGCGAGCGCCAACAGAAACAGCGCAATCGCGCCATAACTCTCGCTTCGCATAGGGGGTCACCTCGTGAATCGCCCCGTCCGCAGGGCGGGGCGTCTTTTCCGGGTTTTATTGCGGCGCACGGATGTTGCTGGCCTTTGCTATGCCCATATATTTATCATATTCTTTCTTGACAAACGCCTTGAATTCACGCGGCGGCATATAATCAGGGATATTCAGCAGGGAGGTCATCTTCTTCTGCACGTCCGGGCTGTCCATCGCCTTTTTGAAAGCATTCGCCAGTGTCTCCACGATTTCCGCGGGGGTTTTGGCGGGCGCCGCCACCCCGATCCAGGAGACGACCTCGTAACCGGGGAAGCCGGATTCCGCTATCGTCGGAACGTTCGGCAAATCGGCCAATCTCTTTGACATGGTCACGGCCAGCGCGCGAAGCTTGCCCGCCCTGATATGTTCGATCACGTCGGAAGCATTGATGAAACCTGAATCGATGTGTCCACCCAGCAAATCGATAACGCAAGGCGTGCTTCCCTTATAGGGGGCATGCGTGATCTGCACGTTGGCAATTTTCTTGAAGATTTCCAACGAAAAATGCTGGGAGGAGCCGATTCCGGAACTGCCGGAAACGATCTTGTCGGGGTTTTTTTGGGCTGCCTGGACATACTCGGCGACCGAAGTGATTTTGCTGGTGGAAGGGACGACCAGAATGTTGGCCAGCGAAACGAAGTTGGAGACGGGTTCAAAATCCCGGATGGCATCCCAGCCCGTGTTGAATTGTATGGCATTCAGGATGCATGAACTGATGTTAAAATGCGTCAAGGTATACCCATCCGGTTTCGATTTGGCCACAAAGTTGGCGCCCAGGGCCGATCCGGCGCCCGGTTTGTTGATAATCACCACGGGTTGTTTTAATACCTCCGATGCGATCGGCGCGACAACACGGAATACGGTATCCGTGGAGCCGCCGGATGCGAAACCGACAACGCACTCGATCGGTTTCGTTGGAAAATCCGCCGCCGGGGAATCAACTGCGGTCATCCCGAACAAGCAAAAAAAGATCCCTCCCAAAACGAAAAGCTTTCTCATGGCACTTCCCTCCTGTTTAAAAAGATTTTGTAAATCAGATGGGGCGATCCCCCTCTTGAATCGTCATCCGGACCCGGGCATCCACCGCCGGCAACATCCGGGCCGGGTCCCGTGTGACCACCACATCGATCACGGTCGGCAGAGACCTTTCGGCGACGCCCTCTTTTAAAGCCCCGGCAAGATCCTTCGGGTCTTCGACCCGGATTCCATGGGCGCCCATCTCCCGTGCAATGCGGGCATAATTCATTTCCTTCAAGTCCGAAGACTGATAACGCCCCTGGTAGAGGGCATGCTGAAGTCCCTTGACGTATCCGGAGGCGGCATTGTTGACGATCACCCAGACTGCCGGAATGCGCTCGCGAATCGCAGTCTCCAAGCCTCCCATGGACATCAGGAAGCCGCCGTCTCCCGTCACGGCGACCACGGGGGCTTCTTTGGCGGCGAGTTGGGCGCCGATCCCCCCGGGGACACCGTAACCGATGGAGGCATTCCCGCGGTTGGCGACGAAGGTTCTGCCGGCGGCCGGGGCGTCATAGAACAGGCCGGTCCAGTGCGCGGCAAACCCTCCATCGGCCAAAAGGATTCCATTCGGGGGCATGGCTTTCGTCAGTTCGGCGCAGAGGCGGACCATGTTGACGGGCTTTTCATCGCTGATGAACCGTTCCCGGTTCTTCTCCTGCCATTCCTGCTTCTTCTGCTGGATTTCAGCCACATATCCCATGCGCATCGTTTTTTGGACTGCCGCATCGCTACGGGTCTCCTCCATCAAATCAACCAAAGCGCTGCGGGCATCCGCCCAAAGGCCCACTTTTACCCGCTGGTATCGACAGATTTCCTCCGGCAGGATATCGATATGAACAAGATCCACCCCTTTCGGGATCAGGGTGTAGCGGACCGTGGCGACTTCGCCGAATTTACAGCCCAGCCCGATCAGGAGGTCTGCGCTCTTGATAAAGGCATTGGCGACCCGGTCGTACCGCCCGAAGAGGTTAAGACACAGCGGATGAGAGCAGGGAAGAGCCCCCTTCCCGCTCAGGGTATGCGCGACAGGGACGTTCAGCGTTTCGGCGAAATCCCGGATCTCGGCATATGCGCCGGAGAGATGGATCCCTCCACCCACCATCAGAACCGGCCGTTTTGCCTTCCGCAATAGCTCGGCAACCTTCTTCAATTCCGCGGCATCCGGACGAATGCGCCGGGAAGAGAGTGAGCAGGCATGCTTGTCCACGTAGAAATCATCCCTCGGGAATTCCCATTTTTTGTGAGCGATGTCTTCCGGAATATTCAGGATGACCGGGCCCGGCCGGCCGCTTACAGCCGTGTTGAGGGCCCGGCGCAGCGACTCCGGAATCCGATGGCCGCGCTCCACGCGGATCAATTCCTTGACGATGGGGGTGAGTATTTCCGCTTGCCGCGTCTCCTGGGTCATGTTTTTCCCCGAGTAATCCCGGTTGGAATCGCCGATGAAGGCCACCACCGGAATCCCCGCCGTTGCGGCTTCGACCAGGCCGGTGGCAAGATTCGTCGCACCGGGCCCCAGCGTCCCGTCGCAGAAGCCGATTTTCCCAGAAACCCGCGCGAACGCGTCGGCGGCAAAGGCCCCACTTCGTTCATCGTGCACCAGGATGTGGCGGGGACTGTGGTTGCCGGTTCGGGAAATAGCATCATAAAAGGGCAAGAGCTGAAAGCCGCCCATCCCGAAGGCGAACTCGGCGCCGGCCAAGCGGAGCATCTCCGCGAGGGCTTCTCCGCCGCTCATGCGAACCATACCTTCATCATTCATACATCACCTCATAAATTAGGAAATATACTTGTTTTTTGGGGAAGGATTTCGGAATTAAGTCACCAACCGACGCCAAACGAAAGGCTCCCCGATTTTGGTTTTGATGCTACTTGAAAGCAATAGGAGTGCCAATTTATAACAGACCAATAATACTGCAATTATTCTGAATGAACCTGTAAGACGAGTCCATAATTAAAACACTTTTATGGAAAAGCGTTCAAAATTTGGATAAAAAATCCATCTGCCTGCGATGTTTCGGATGGTTTCAGTGGCTGGTCATCATTGAATTGGAATGGCTGCGCTTAGACCTTGCGAATTTTGCTCCAAACGGAGCTGCGGCTGACGCCGAGCAGCAAGGCCGCCTGCTGCTTGTTCCCCCCGCATCGGCTGACCACGTGTTGGATGATCTGCTTTTCCATGTTGCTCAGGTGGTCGATTTTAAGCGTCAGCGAAGCGGCATCCGGGCCGATGGTTTTGCCTTCCTCACCTTCCATTCCGAACTCCTGGAATCGGAGCAGATGGGCGGCTTTTGTTTTTTGACGAAGCACGGCATATCGTTCCACATAATTTTCCAACTCCCGGATGTTTCCGGGCCAATCATATTTCGAAGCAAAATCAACGAATTCCCCCACGGTGCATTTTACCGCACCGTGAGCGGAGACAAAGAGTTGAAGAAAATGGTCAACCAAAAGGGGGATATCCTCTTTGTGTCTGCGAAGCGGGGGCAGTCGTAAATTCAGCACATTGATTCGATAGTAGAGATCGTCCCGAAATTTGCCGGCGTTGATTTTTGCTTTCAGACTCTCATTCGTAGCAACAATGATCCGCACATCTACCGGAATGACCTTTTCACCGCCAAGCCTCAAGACCACCTTTTCCTGAATGACGCGGAGGACCTTGGCCTGAAGCTGCAACGGAATTTGATTAATCTCATCCAGAAAGATTGTTCCTTTATGGGCCAGTTCAAAGAGTCCGATCTTCCCGCCCCGCTTGGCCCCGGTAAAAGCGCCTTCTTCATAACCAAACAGTTCACTCTCCAGCAGATTTTCCGATAACGTGGCGCAATTGATCGCGACGAACGGTCCCGATTTTCGCAAACTGGCGTTGTGAGTGCTCTGGGCAAATATTTCTTTGCCGGTGCCGGTTTCTCCTTCAATCAGAATCGTGCTGTCGAACTCGGCGTATGCCCTGGCTTGTTCAATGGCATCTTTTATCAAGGCGCTATTGCCGATGACGTCCTCGAATTTATACCGGGCGATCAAGCCAAGCGTTTGGGTCGAGCGGTATTTATGTTCCAATTTCTGGATCTTGGCCAAGTCCTGAAGGGTGCCCACCGATCCGATCACATGACCGTTTTCGATGATGGGCTGGCGCGTGGAAAAAAATTGGCTCTTTTTGTATTCGATCAGAACATCCGTCTGCTTGATCCCGTGTTCATAAACCTCCTTCCAGGTCGGATCGTCGGCGATTTGATAAACTTTTTTCCCCAGCACCTCCTGCTCCGGCAGGTTCAGGAGATTTAACGCGCGAGGATTGCACATTGTCACATCGCCGTTGCGGTCGGTCGCGATGATTCCGTCCGGGAACATATCGATGACCGTTTTCACCCGTTGTTTTTCCTCCCGGTCCTTGCGGATCAGGGTTCGAACCTCCTTGACCTTGTTCAGGGCATCCGCGATGGTTTCCTTGCCGAAGGCGATCTGGTGGGCATTCATTCCCAATTGCCTGGCGTAAAACAGGGTGGTCGGCCCCCCGACCAGCGCTTCAAAATCTTTTTCAAACAGCAGTTGGATGATTTTGCGCAAATGGTCTTCATCCTGAAATGGAAAAAACGACAGGTGGTTTTTCAGGTAAGGTTGAAGCCGCTCCATAGTAAACGAATTGGCTTCATGCAGGATTAAACCCACCTTTTTTTCCATAACCCCCAAACCCTCGACTTCCTTAAGGGCTTCCAGGACGTCAAAATAGGAAAGCCTGGCCACGATGACCGGCACGGAGACCTGCTTTCGCACCTCCGGCGCGTTTCCGGCCGTGGCGATAATGGCCCCTACGTCCTGCGATTCCAATTTGGTCGCCAACTTGCCGGCCTCGGACATTTTGATCTCTTCGAAAATCGTGACCCCGCTCAAATCAATCTCCTCTAAACTTCTGATCTTGCCCGAGCAGACAATGGCTATGGTCTTTTCCATAAATTACCCTCATGAAGTTGACGATATCCGACGATATAACCTTCAATCCGAATGATCGCCGGCGGATGATTTCAGCCGCGATGGATCAGGCGCAGCGGTTCGCCGACCGCTTGCCAATACGGTAGCGCGACGAACAGCACCACCAGATAGGCGGCAAGGGTCATCCACAACCCGAAACGGAAGATCTCCGCCGCCGTCAGATGGCCCCGTTCGTAGACCACCAGCGACGAGGCGCTCTGCGCCGGATAGTACAGAACGGCGTCGCCGGCGATCATCACGGAAAGCCCGCAGATGACGGGGTTCAGCCCCGTGGCGGCGCCGATCGACATCGCGATCGGGATCGTCGTGGCCAGAAAACCGGTCATGTTGGGGATGAGCAGGCGGAGCGGCGCGGCGGCCAGCAGCAGCACGAGCACGACCAGGACCGGTTGCTGCGAAAAGGCCGGCATGCTGCGCACGGTGATCTCCGCGATCCAGGCGCCGGCGCCGCTGCTGCCGAGCGCGCGGGCCAGCGACAGCGACGAGGCGATCACGAAAAGGTTGGCCCATCCGAAGCCCCGCTCGAACTCCTTCCAGGTGAGCACCCCGATGCCCGGCGTCAGCAGGCAGGCCCAGGCGAGGATCGGCGGCAGGGCCGGATTCCAGTGATGCCACGCATCGGTGAGCCACAGCAGCGAAGCCCCGATGGTGATCGCGAGCGTCCGGATCTCCTTTCCGGAGAGGGGTTTCGGGTCGATGGCCGGCAGCGGGGTCAGCGGCATTTCGAACCCCTTGCGGTACAGCCCGTAAATCAGAACGGCGCCGAGGGTAAGCAGGACCCCGTAGGGCACGCACATGAGCATGAGCCAGCGGCCCCAGGAGATTCCGCCGATCAGGGAGGCCGCCAGGACCGGGGTGATACCTCCGGTCAGCAGCACGGTGGAGGCGAGCCGGTTGATGGAGTTGAGCGCCAGCATGATCGCCTTGGCGAGCGGTGCGCCCCTCGGCACATGGCCGAGATCCAGCGCCTGTTCATAGACGAAGACGAGAATGCCGGTCCGGGTCGTCGCCGACGGGAGCAGCAGCGTGAGCAGCGGAAAGGAGAGCAACATTTCCAGGTAAAGGGCGCGGGAGTTCCCTTCGCAGCGCCGGAGAAAGAAATGGGCCACCCGCTCGGCCAGGCCGCTCCGCAAGACCGCCAGGCCGATCGTCAGCACGCCGATCAGGAAGTAGGCCACCGGTTCGGCGAAACCCACCAGCGCCTCCGGGAACCCCGGTACGCCTCGGGAGAGCACGAGTGCGATGATCAACAGGATACCGGTTACGGCCGCCGGGATCGCATCGGTGCACCAGAGGCCGATCGCCATCACGGCCACGGCCAGAACGCGCTGTCCCGCCACGGAAAGACCGGCAGGCGTCGGCAGGGCCATCAGGACCACCGACAATCCGGCCAGAAAAACGGTGATCCAAAGCGCCCGCCATTCCTTCTTGTCTGTAGTCGGCCCGCCGTTTTGCGTTTCGTCGTCGTCTTGTCGTGTCGGTTCCATGCGATCGGCCGTTATGGTGGAAGAATCCCGCAAGAACGGGGCCGTGCAGAAAATTGATTCCACGGGGATGCCGTCAACCCCGCGATGCGCGGATTCATAACAGAAAGCGGGCCGGGTGTCGAGAAAAAGGGGCGCACGCTCCGGGACCAAACCGTTTGCACAATTCAATGCCTCACGAGATAAGCCGGTACCCTTTCTCCCGAAATAATTTTAGACAGGCATCTGCGACGGCGTTGTCGTATAAAAGACCCCTGTTCTGCTCGATCTCATCGAGAGCTGCATCAACGCCCAAACCGGGACGGTAGGGCCTGTGAGAGGCCATGGATTCCACCACATCGGCAACGGCGAGAATGCGCGCCTCCATCAGAATTTCCTCTCCTTTGAGCATTTGGGGATAGCCCGAGCCGTCCATCCGTTCATGGTGCTGGCGGACGATTTCGGCAAGTGGCCAGGGGGATTCCACATCCTTCAGCATCTCGTATCCCTTCTTTGCATGTTCTTTAATCAGGGAAAATTCGAGATCGGATAGTTTTGTCGGTTTGGACAATATCTCCGCCGGGATAGACAGTTTCCCGATATCATGGATGGAGCCGGCCATGCGAATGCCATCGATTATCTTTTGGGGCAATCTCATCTCCACGGCGATGGCGCGGGCAAGATCCGCTGACCGGATCTGGTGACCGGCGGTGTAGGGATCTCTTGTTTCCACAGCGGTTACCATGACCTGGATGGTCGCACCGACAGCCTTCCGGAGATTTTCGAGGGTATCCTGGAGTTGTTTCTCCGCCCGCTTGCGTTCGGTGATGTCGCTGTCCGAACCTCGATACCCCCGGAACGCGCCGTGATCGTCCAGAACCGGGAAGCCGTTCGTGGACACCCAAATCAGCCGTCCGTCGTTGGTCTGGATGATGTGCTCCAGATCATGGAAAGGTTCCTTCCGAACGAAGAATTCAAAAGCCGCCGTCTTTTTTACTTCGCGCTCGTCGCCGTGAAGGAGATCATAAAAGTGCTTCCGGTCGACAAGCTCCTCGGGTCGAGAACCCAGGACCGCATACGACACCGGACTGACGTACGTATATACCCCCTCGGCATTGACTTCCCAGTGCACCGTCCGGCTCTGCCCGGCAAGCTGATTGAAGAGGGTGTTGGCCGACTCGGCGCTGTTTCTTGCAAGATTCAATTCACGGTTTTTGCGCGACAAAATCACAAGCGCCACGGTCACGACCACCAAGAGCAACGCAGCCAAACCGACCAGCATTCCAAGGATCAAGAAGCGATGCCGTTCATAAAAACCGGGACGGGGGTTTAAAAGAACCGCCTGGGAGCGAAGGTTCTCGGGCAGATCGATGCGGTGCTGTTGCAGTACCCGGTCATCAAAGATCAAGGCATTGGGACTCTTGAGTATCGGCGGCAGATCGACAATCGGCTTGCCGTGCAGATGGGCTGATAACCGTTGCGCCGCAGCCACACCCTGTTTCCGGCCGCTCGTCACGTAGCCGCCCAGTACGCCTTCGATAATATACGCATCTTCCATGCTGATTATGATGCGCCCCGTGAGGGCGAGGCTCTTCATGATGTCGCGCAGGGGAAGAACCCGGTCATTCTCATCGGTTATGCCCCCCAGGGTGGTCAGGAAGAGATATTTGCCCGGCAGATCCTGCAGCAGCGCCAGGGCGCGATCCAATCGTTTCTCGGCGATGAAGGTCACATGCAAACGATAGGGGATCAACTCACTGCGCAACTCGCTCTCGATCGCCCGATAGGTGTTGCTGCCATCGCCGATAAAAACGAGTTCGTTGGCATCCTTGTCCGTGCGGAGCAGCCACTCGATATTGGGCGCAACCTCTTTAAGTTCAAAAACCCCGGTGAAAATGGCGGGATCGAGACTGCTTCGCACGCCGTAGTCATTCACCCCGGAAAAGAAAACGGGCGCGCCGGGGAAGACGCGGGAGAGGTGGTCGCGGGCAAAGAGCAGGGCGTTGTCGTCGGTGACATAGATCGCCGCCGGTTTGTAGCCCGCATACTTCAGGCGCAAATGACGAGCCAGCTCGCCCGCGTACGTCTCGTCATAGGCTCGTCGTTTGGTATCCAGATACTCGGTGCTGACGATGAATTCCCGCTGCGAATCCGCTTTCAGCGTTTGAATGAATCCCTCGTGCTGACCCTGGGTCCATGGGTATTCCTGCGAGTAGGAATGCAGAATAAAAATCTGAGTTGCAGGGGCAGGGGCGGCGTGCAGCGGTCCGGGCGCAAACAGGCAGAGAATCAGGGCAAGGCAACATGCACGACTGATAGAATAGCGGCATTTGACGATAGCGACATTCATCACGGTTTTGACACCCCGGTGGCACTATAGACTATGCGGTGGCGCTATGCAAGCGCCGCCGAAGCTTCAGCTTCTTCTGGAAGCGGGTGAAGGCGCTGGCAGCCGATATTTGCCGGGACTTGAAAATCCTGCGTCTCTTCAAGCAGTACCTGCGATCCGGTTACTATCCCTTTTTCCTGGAAGGAGAAGACTATTACCGGCTGAGGCTCAGAGAGGTCATCAACCATATCCTGGAGGTAGACCTCCCCTATATCAGCGGCATTGAAATCCGGCAGATCGCCAAGATCAAGAGACTCCTCTACATGCTTGCCGTCACGCTGCCGTTTGCGCCCAATATTGTGAAGCTGTCCGAAGCAACGGGAATTTCGCGGCCGAAGCTTTACGAATATCTCGAACATCTCCAGGACGCCAAACTTCTCAATCTGTTGCGCCAGCGGGGGAGGGGTTATGCGATCCTCACCAAACCGGATAAGATTTGCCTGGAAAACGGCAACCTGATGCACGCGATTGCAGAGGATATGAACGCCGGAACGCTCCGGGAACTCTTTTTTGTCAACCAGCTCCGCAATGCATTTTCAACCCATCCCGCCCTCATCGATGCGACGGTCGAACTGACCGATCGGGGGGATTTCTGGGTAAAATCGGCTTACACCTTTGAAATCGGAGGAAAGACCAAAACCTGCGACCAACTCGAAGGCATCAAGGAGAGCTACATCGCTGCCGATGATATCGAAACCGGCTTCGGAAACAAGATCCCCCTCTGGCTGTTCGGTTTTCTCTACTGATCTCTTCTTCAGTCAAACCACTCCGGTTTCATCCGCACCGTAATTCCGTCGCCGCTCTCCTTCAGCCGGGCGGCGAGGCCCCGGATCTTCGGCAGCTCGTAGGCGAAGAAGTAGCGGCAGGTCTGGATCTTTCCCCGGTAGAAGCCGGGGTCGGCCGCCTCGGGGCTCGTCCCGAGGGCCTTTGCCGCCGTGACGGCCTGGAGGAGCCACTGCCAGCCGATCGCGACGATCCCGAAGAGTTCGAGGTAGAGCGTTGCGTCGGCGAGGAAGATCTCGATTTCGCCCCTCATCGCGAGGCCCGTCAGCGACGCGGTCACCTCCTTCAGGGTTTCCACGGCTTCGGCGAGGGCCCGGGCGCAGCCGTCGCACTCCGGGTTCGCCCGACCGGCCGCAATGGCCTTCTCGACCTCGGCGAGGTAGAGCAGGAGGGCCATCCCGTTTTTCATGACCACCTTCCGGCCCAGCAGGTCCATTCCCTGGATCCCCGTCGTCCCCTCGTGGATCGGGTGGATCCGGACGTCCCGGTAGTACTGCTCCAGCGGGAATTCGTCGCAGTAGCCGTAGCCGCCCAGGCACTGGAGCCCCTGGCTCACGGAGAGGATCCCCATCTCCGACGGGTAGCTCTTGGCGATCGGCGTCAGCAGGTCGAGAAGCAGCTCATAGCGTTCCTTCTCCTCGCCTTCGGTCACCAGCGCGAGGTCGACGTACTGCGCGCACTGGAAGATCAGCGCCAGCGACCCCTCCACGACGGCGCGCTGGAAGAGGAGCATCCGCTTCACGTCCGCGTGTTCGATGATCGGCACCTGCGGCGCCAGGGGGTCCTTTCCTGCAATCGGCCGCCCCTGCGGGCGCTGCCTGGCGTATTCGAGGGATGCGTAGTAGGCGGCCGATGCGATCGCCGCCGCCCCCATTCCGACATCGACCCGCGCCTCGTTCATCATCTGGAACATATAGCGGAGCCCCTTGTGCGGTTCGCCGACGAGCCAGCCCCGGCAGTCGTCGTTGTCGCCGAAGGAGAGTTGTGTGATCGGCGCGCCGCGGTAGCCGAGCTTGTGGTAGATCCCGATGCAGGTCACGTCGTTCCCGGCAAGGCCGCCCTGGCCGTCCGGGCGCTTTTTGGGCACGACGAAAAGGGAGATCCCCTTCACGCCGGGAGGCGCCCCGTCGATCCGGGCGATGAGGAGGTTGACGATGTTCCCGGTCGATTCATAGTCGGAGCAGGAGATGAAGATCTTCTGCCCTTTGATCCGGTAGTAGCCTTCCGTGGTCGGGAACGCCGTCGTCGCGAGGTCGGTGAGCGACGAGCCCGCCTGCGGCTCGGTGAGGGCCATCGTCCCCTGCCAGGCGCCCGCGAACATCTTCGGGACGTACGTTTCGATCAGCTCCTTCGAGCCGAAGGAGAGGATCAGGTGGGCCGCGCCGGTCGTCAAGAACGGGTAGACCGAGGCGGAATAGTTCGCCGCCGAGAAGATCCCCCGAAAGGCGGTCATGATCGAATTCGGGATCTGCTGGCCGTCCATCTCATACGGGGCCTGCGCGCCGATCCATCCGCCCTCGCCGCAGGCCTTCATCACCAGAGCGGCGACGGGGTGGACGAAGACCTTCCCGTCGCGAAACTCCGGCGGCTCCTTGTCCATAACCGACAGCGCGGGGAAGAGGATCCCCCGGCCCATCCGCATCGCCGTTTCCAGGACCATGTCGAAGGTCTCCTTGCTATGGTCCGCGAAATAGGGATACCGCGTCAGCGCCGCCGCGTCGAACTGTTCGTAAAGCAGGAATTGCAGGTTCCGCAAACTGATGAATTTTTCCGCCATGGCATCCTCCTTATTTTTTCCTCTTCAAGCTTGCCAGGACCCTCTGGGCCGCCGTCCGGCCCGAGAGGATCGTCGATTCGTAGCCGCCGCCCGTTGCTGCCGCCCCCCCGACGAAATCGAGCCCCCGGATGAACCGCTCCTGGGGGAGCGAAAGGGCCCGCGCGACGACGGAGTCCCAGGGGTCCTGCTCGTAGGCGTAAATCGTCCCCTTGAAGGCCCCCGTGTAGCGGGCGAAGGTCGGCGGCGCGGCGATCTCGACCTCCTCGATGTGCTCCCAGAGCGAGCAGTTCAGCGCCCGGCCGAACTGGTCGATCATCGCCCGGGCGAAGGCTTCCTTGGCTGCTGCGTATCCCTCCGGTTTTACCTCCTTCCAGGCGTCGGGGCCCGCCAGCGCGGTCAGCGAGAGGATCGTCGTCCCGTTGGGTGAACAGCCGGGGTTTGCCTTGTTCAGGCAGATCGCCGCCTGCATCCGCGGCGGCTCGAAGGTGTTGAAGCTGTCGTAGGCCTTCTCCGTATCCATGTCGGGGCCGATAAAGTAGCCGTAGCTCTCGATGTTCAGCGCCTCGGGCGGGCAGTCGAGTCCCAGATAGACGACGAAGGCGCTCGCCCCCGTCTTCCGGGCGTTGGTCAGTTTGAAGGCCCCCTCGGGAACCGCCCCCGGCGGATCGATCATCCGGCCGTAGACGAGGCTCGGCGAGGCGTTGGAGAGGACGAAGCCTGTTTTGATCCATTCGCCCGAGGCGGTTTCGACACCCGTCACACAACCGTTTTCCGTGAAGATCTTTTTGACCTTGACGCCGTACTCGGTCCGGCCTCCCAGCGAGCGGATCCGGGCATCCACCGCGGCGGACATCCCGTGCGAGCGTTCCCTCGGAACATGGGCTCCCCGGAGGAGGTAGTCGTACAGGACCAGCGCCCAGATCGTGAAGGCGAGGCGGTTCACCGGGAGCCCGATATAGCACCAGTAGGGATAGATCAGGTCGAGGGCGGCCTCGGGGAAACCGAAAGTCCCTGTGACCTCCTCCACCGTGTAGCCCGCCGTCGCGAGGAAGGCGGGGTATTGCTCCATCAGGACCTGGCCGTCGGGCTTGCCCCCCATCCGCCCGACATAGGAGATCCCGTCGAAGACCCCCTTGCAGACCTCCAGGTATTTTTTCAGCGGCTCGCGGCTCCCCGGGACGGCCGCTGCCACGGTTTCGATGAAGTTTTCAATCCCGAACGGGATCTTGAGGTTCACCCCTTTTCCCGTGAGGATCAGGTGGTAGGCCTCGGGGACCGGTACGAAGTCGAAATCCGCCTCCCCTTCGCCGATCAGGTACCTCCGGACGAATCCCGGGTCCTCCGGGGAACCGACATTGGATAGCTCGTGGAGCGAGGGTTCGAACTCGAAGCGGCCGCGGACGAAACTCGTGGCGAAGCCGCCGGGCAGGTTGTGCTGTTCGAGCAGCAGCACACGGACCCTTTCCTTGGCGAGTTTCAGCGCGGCGGCCAACCCCCCGTTTCCCGCACCGATGACGATACAGTCGTACTCGGCGTCGAAATGGGGGCCGCCCTTTGCGGCGGCGCCGGTCAGCGGGAGGCGGATCTCCAGGTCGGAGAGGGGATGGGTCGCACAGGGGTGGATGAAGCCGAGGCGCCGGTCCGCCTCGCGGCGGCCGTCGTCCTCGGGCTTGATGAAGATCTCGCCGGAGACGAGGTGCGACCGGCAGAGGCCGCACTCGCCGGAGCGGCACTGGGAATCCGGGGCGAGTCCTGCCCGTTCCAGTGCGGCGAGGATCGTCTCCTCGGCCGCGGCCGGAACGGTATTCACCGACGTCCCCGTCCGGACCGTCAACCAGAAGCTCTGGTCCAGCGTTTCGAGCGGAAATCCCGGGCAGGCGGCAATGGCGGCCTCTTCCCCAAACACCTCGCGGCGGATCCGCCGCCTCGGGATTCCCAGCGCAACCAGTTCCTGATCGAGAAAACGGTACATTTCGGGGGGGCCGCAGAGGAAGAAGGTTTTCCCGGCGGGGTCGCCCGCGTAGTCACGGATGCAGGCGGCGGTCAGAAAACCGGTCGGGCCGCACCATCGTTCATCCGGTTTGCTGCAGACGAAGGCGACCCGGATTCTGTCCGGCAGGCGCGCCGCAAGATCGAGGAGCTCCGCTTCGAAGGGGAGGTCATCGGGGCGGCTGGTCCCGTAGAGAAGCGCGATCCGTACGTCGACCATCCCCGCTGCGATCTCCCGGAGCATCGACCGGATGGGGGTGATCCCGCTTCCGCCGGCGAGGGCGACAATCTCCGGGCTGTCCCGGAGCGGTTCGTAATAGAAGGTTCCATGGGGGCCGGAGGCGGAGATTTCCGTGCCGGGCCGCCAGGTTTCCCAGATTCGTTCGGTGAGGAAGCCGCCCTCCTTCCGGCGGATCGCGACCTCATAGAAACCGTCGGCGCCCAGGGCCTCATACGGGGCCGAGGCGATGGAGTAGGGCCGCGTGAGCCAGGAATCCCCGACCGGAACCTTGAGGCTCAGGTACTGGCCGGCGCGGAAAACGGGAAGTTCCGATTGCGATCCCGTCGCCGGCCGGAGGCGGAAGGTTCGCGTCGAAAGGGTCTCTTCGCGGAATTCCGTGACAACGAGGTCGATCCTTTCAGGGTGAAGCCTCCGGGTCAGCGCGTTCATGGGGTCGTCCCGGACCGGTTCCCCGGAGGCCGCTGCGATCCGCTCCTGCCGCTCGGGAAGGAGCCTCCCGAATGCCTCCATATCTTTCTGCATCCCGTAGATTTCCATGGATATCCTCCTTGATTCATGGGGTCAGGTCTTGGGATTTGAATTTCCACTTCAAATCCCAAGACCTGACCCCAGCCGTTCGTAGCTGCCGGCTTCTGCGTCGTACAGTGCGCATTCCCCGTCGGCGGCCGCGCCGGCGATGAAGATGTAGCGTCCGGTCGGCCGCAGGAGCCCCGGCAGCCCCGGCATGACCGGCTCCCTCGTCACACGGCCGTTTTCCTTCCGGAAGAGGATCGGGAGGTGGGAATGGCCGCAGAAGAGGATCCGGAAATCCGCCTCGCTGAAGAGCGCTTCCGCCCGCAACGTGTCTCCCCGGTCGATCGGCTCGTAGAACGCGCGGAGCGTGTCGAACGGGAGCGAATGGGCGAGGCGGATGTCGCCCAGTGCTCGGACGACCGGCACATTCCGCAGAAAGGCCAGAATTTTTTTATCTCCGGTGGCGGCGGGGCGGCGTTCATCGGCCAGCATCCTCTCGACGAGAAAGTCGTTGTTTCCTTTGACGGCGAGAACGCCATGTTCCAGCAGCAGGTCGATCATCCCTTCCGCCCGGCCGTGGTCGATGGAATCGCAGAAGTCGCCGAGATGGACCAGAAGGTCGACGCCGCGACCCTTCAGCAGGCGGATCGCCTCCGCCGTGGCCTCGCGGTTGCCGTGGCTGTCGGCGATGATGCCGATCCGCTTTGGTTTTGGCTCAGGTTCTTTCAATGTCTTTCCGTATCCGCGATCACAACGCGGTTTCGCCCCTGCTGCTTCGCCTCGTAAAGGGCTGCGTCCGCCGCCCGGAGAACGGTGTCCGCCTTCATCGCCGCAGAGGCGTCCCCCTGCGATACCCCCAGACTCACGGTAACGAAACGGTCCACCTGCGATCCGGCATGGGGGATCTCCAATTGGCGCACGGCGTTGCGGATCTCTTCGGCAATGTGGAGCGCCCCCGCTGCGGGGGTGCCGGACAGGATGATGACGAACTCCTCCCCCCCGTACCGGGCGACAAAATCCCCCGGCCGCATCGCCTTTTTGCGGATCGCCTGCGCCACGTCCTGAAGGCAGGCATCCCCCGCCTGGTGGCCGTACAGGTCATTATAATTTTTGAAGAAATCGATATCGCACATGATCAGCGACAGGGGGGTCCGGCTCCGGATCATCCGCCTCCACTCCCGCGCCAGAGTGGAGTCGAAGGAGCGGCGGTTTGCGATCCCGGTCAGGGTGTCCGTCGTGGCGAGAAGGTGAAGCTCCGTGTTTGCCTTTTTCAGCAACGCTTCCGTCTTTCGGAGTTTGTCGTACTTTCGGGCGTTGTCGATGGGCAGTGTGCAGACATTGACGATGTTGAGCGCGAGATTGAGGTAGTGGTCCCGGTATTCCGGGAATGCGATCTCTTCGACGGCGATCACACCCTGGGTTTCTCCCCGATGGATGATGCGCAGCAAAAATCCCCTTCCCGATTCCGTCCAGGCGCTCTCCTCCCGAAAATCGGCGAGGCGGGTTCTGAGGGTTTCACGATCCGCTGGACTGGTTTCCTCCGGATGAAGATGGAGCTCTTCCGGTCTGCCGTCCACGAAACGGAGGAAGGCCACGCGCCCCGCTGCAAAGAGCATCGTAAAGACCTCGATCATCGCCACGACGGTCTGGGTTTCCTCCGTCGTCTGCGCCAAGTGTCCCAGCAGGTCGACGGCCATGGCGTAGTCGGCGGATTGTTTGCGCATTTCGCGGGCGGCCTCGAAAGATTCCCGTTTCTCCCTTTCCAGGTGCCATGTCAGGATCGTCTGCGTGATCCGGAGGCGCAGACAGCAGAGTCCGACGGTATGAATCTGACAGGGGCGGTCGATGAAATCGGCAAACTCCGCAAGATGTAAGCCGCTTGTCACATCGATCCCGGTGTCGAGGAGGGTGACCCGGGATATGGTCTCATGGAACATCGCCCGCGCCGCCTCCCGGTCGAGCCCCAGCCGTTCGAGGCCGGCCGGCCAGTCGGTGAGCCAGCCGGGCGCGACCAGGTAGGCGCCCTCCCGGAGGCTCCGGTCGATGATTTCCTGATCGGCGATCATGCTGAAGCACTGCGGGAGACGGTGGATGCGGCGCGGGGGCCGTTTGTCCGGGGCATCCTCGATAAGGTCGAGACAGCAGGCCGCGCCGAAGATCTCGATCCGCTCGCAATCGCCGAGGGCGGCGAGGATCGCTTCCAGTTCCTCCGGTGAGAGAGGCGGCCGGTTACACCGGGCCGGAAAGGTCACGACGACCGCCTCTTCGAAGCCGTCCAGGGTCAGGACCGTTTTCGCTTCCCGATGGTAGTGGTCGCAGAGCAGGATGGCGATTCTACCGGCCATGGGATCAGGTCTCCTGCAGCGGGTAGATTCCCCAACGGCGCGTTGCCTCGGCAATGGTCAGGAGCACCTCGTCGGGGACCTGCCAGGGAATCTCGCCGTGGTTGTCCGAGAGGATGAAGCCGCCCCCCGGCCCCGCCTGGGCGATGGCTTCCCGGACCGCGGTTTCCGCCTCCGCCGCGGCCCAGCGGCGCATCTCGATGCCGTTGAGGTTTCCGAGAACGGTCAGTTTCCCCCGGCAGGCGGCTTTGACCTCCGCCAGGTCCTCCAGCCCGCTCACGCCGACGGCGGCGGTGCCGGTTTGCGCGATCTCGCCGAGGATGGGAAGACTCCTGCCCGAGGCCATGTGGGTTGCCGTCGCTCCCTGGATTCGCGCCAGGGTTCGTTTCGCGACCGCGAAGCCCGTCCGGCGATAGAGATCCGGCGGGACGATGGTCGGGGAGGAGACGGGGTCGAAATAACAGATCGCCGTCGCCCCGGCCCGAAGCTGGGCGTTGGCCCAGGCCACGCAGAACGCCTCGTTGACCTGCATAAGGCGTTCGAAAAGATCCGGCCGGTCCTCCATCAGATCGAGGTAGCGATCGAACCCCATCTGCATGACCGGGAGCGAAAAAGGGGAGATGACGACGCCGATGATCGGGCAGTCGTCCCCGACGCGGGCCTTCATCATCTCCGTGGCCTGGAGGACCTTTGCCAGGCAGGGGGTTCTTTCGATTTCGGGCGGTTTCAGCCGGAGGATCTGCTCCGGATCGCCAATGAACGGTGTTCCTGAATTGGGCGGCCCGTCGTCCCGAAAGATCACCTCGCCGCCCCATGCCTCGATTTCGACCGGGGCATAGAAGAAGCTGTAGAGACAGTCATGGCCGAATTTTGCCCGCAGACGGATCTGTCCCTCCGCCACATGTTCCGCACGGGAGAAGTAGTCCCCGATCGAGAGACCCAGTTCCTTCGCGCCGTGCAGCGTGACCAGCAGGAAAAGGGGGACCCGGTCCGGCTCGTTGTGGCCGAGGGTGGTCAGGACCCGTTGCAGGGATGTCATTGTGGCCGTGGTCATTGTGCACCCTCCGTGAACTTCCCGATGATGCCGGCGGCATCGGAGGCCGAACGGCCCATTGCGTCCGCCCCGACCTCGCGCCAGAGCTCGGGGTCGAAGAGGAAGGGGGCGCCGCCGACGACCACCTTCACCTCGAGACGGGCCGATTTCAGTTGCATGACCAGATCCCGAACATGGAGGGCGGAGGGGAGCATCAGCGTAGAGATCAAAAGGACCCGGAGGCGGTCTTCACCTGCCCGCCGGACGGCTTCATCGACCGTGACCCGGCCGTAATCCTTCAGATCGAAGCCTTCCGCCCGCAGGACGGAATAGACGATCCTCTTTCCCAGCAGGTGATAGTCTTCCAGCGTTGCGATCGCCATCTGTGGTTGGTTCTTCCGTTCCGGGGCGCCGGGCGGGAGGAGGCCGTCCATCAGCTCCTCGCAGATTCGCCCGCTCATGTAAACCTGAGAGAGGGCGACATCCCCCTTTTGCCACCGTGCGCCGATCCGTTCGAGCGCCTTGACGATGATCCCCTCCGCGATCTCCAGGGGCGTCATGGTTTCGGAGAGCTCCGCGACGATCCTCTTTGCCGCAAGACGGTTCAGCGTCAGAAGCGCCCGGACAAAATTTTCGTCGATCTCTGTCATGGTTCAAACTCCATTTCAATGCCATCCTCCGTGAGGCGCCGGCTCACAGGAAGAGACCTGAATTTTATTGAACAGAAGAAAACATAATATTTATATCGAAGGAAAACAATGAAAATTATATGAGGATTTGAATAGCGATTGTCTGTCAAATAGACAGGGATCATGAAATAGGATCCGTGGCCGATCTGCTCTCGGGATCAAATTCATTGAACGGCAAATGGCCTGCCGATAACCGAAGGAAAATCAGGGATTCGGTTTTTCTTTATCGGGATCTTTTCGCTCTCCGCGTTTTTCTGCATTTTTTCCAGCGGCCTTCGGTTCTTTCGGCTTTTCGATTTGTTTTGGTGCAGGTCTCTGCTCTCTCGGTTTCTCTACCGCACCCTTTTCCGGCGGTTTGATCGTTTCTTTGGATTTTTCCGGCGCCGCGCGTTCCGGTCGAACGGCGGGCTGGGGAGGCTGGGGCGGTTTTACAGGAGCGACGCGCTCCGGCACTGCGGGTTGACGGGGCTTCTCCTGCTGAGGCGGCTTTTCCGGCGCCGCGCGTTCCGGTCGAACGGCGGGCTGGGGAGGCTGAGCCGGTTGTGCAGGAGCGACTTTTTCCGGTTCTGCAGGTTGGCGGGGTTTCTCCTGTTGAGCCGGTTTTGCCGGCGCCGCGCGTTCCGATCGAACGGCGGGCTGGGGAGGCTGAACCGGTTGTGCAGGAGCGACTTTTTCCGGTACTGCGGGTTGACGGGGCTTCTCCTGCTGAGCCGGCTTTTCCGGCGCTGCGCGTTCCGGTCGAACGGCGGGCTGGGGAGGCTGGGCCGGTTTTGCAGGAGCTACTCGCTCCGGTACTGCGGGTTGACGGGGCTTTTCCTGCCGATCCGGCCTTCCGCTGGTTTTGATCTCCTTTTGCTGAAGCCTTATTTCCGATTTTGGCCGATTCACCTCACTGGCCGGTACGATATAGTTCGTGACCTTGGGCGCTTCGATCCGTGCCTCGCGGTTAACCTGTCCTTCCTTAATCCCCTTCACCCGCTCCTGAACCACGGAAGCCTTTTCTTTCCCGCCTTCCTTAATGATCGTCGCATTATGCTGGATTCGGTTGATCACGGTGTTGTGGGGCTTCTCTTTTACCGCTGCGTTCGTGTAGTTGTGTCGCTGTTTGATCGTTGTATAGTTGTTGATCACCGTGTTGTTGATGATCGGCGCCGCACGATAATTATTGACGATGGTGGCGGGCTTGATGTTGCTCACCCGGACCTTCGCGTAATTGTTCACACCATAGAAATTGTTCTGGTTGACCACGATGGCACGGTTTGCATAGGCATAATTCCGAACATTGATGTTGATTTGGGTGATGTTGACGCTGTTGACGACCACCGCATGAGGTCCTCCCCAGTTTCTGCGGCTGTAGTACGTTTCGCGCGGCGCCAGAGGCACCCATCCCACATAGGCTCCGGTGTGAATCCATGAAACCCTTCCGGGATACCAGTGGAAGCCCACATCGAGGAGGGGAAGCCCGACACGGACGTTCACCACAGGCGGGGCCCAGTACCAGTTGTTCCTCACGTAGACCCAATTGCCGTAATGGTGGGTTACGTAACCGAAGGGTTCTGCCGGAATCCAGGTCTGGTCCCCATACCAGTCGGTCCAGCGGCCCACGGTGAAAGGCGACCAGCCTACCGCAACTCTCGGCCGCCAGAACCAGCGCGACGCCCCCTCATAGGGGACACTCTCCCATCTTCCGTTCTCGTCAAGGGCGTACGCATCGTCCCGGAGGCTTGGCGGAAGATATTCGACGGACCTTCCCCTTACCCTCGCCTTCGCCGCCCAGAAGTTTTCACGGTCCGCGTTCCACCGGTTCCATTCAGGATCGACGGTTCCCTCGCCTGACGATACCTGTTGCTCGTCGGCGAGGATCGAAGGAGAGCCCGTCGAGACATCGTACCGGGCATCCGTTGCCGAGTGGACAAAACGGACTGTCCCCTTCACCGCATCCACCTCGACGGAGTTTTCGCCCACATAGAAGTCGAAGGCTGCGCCGGGATAGGCCAAGACGTATCCGAAGGGGCTCGTGACCTGGATCACCGTGTCGGAGCTTTTGTTGTAGAAGCGGGCCATCCCCGCAGCCACGTCCATTTCGGACAGGTCCGTGTCAAGGGCGACGAACTGGATCTGTGTGCCGTTGCCGATCCGGACCCAGGTCCCGTTGGGGGCGATCAGCTCCGCCATCCCCCGGTTTCCTGAAAAGAGCGTGTCTTCTGTACCGAAGGGTGCGTCCCTGACCACGGCCACCCAGTCGTTCTCTTCAGGAACATAACGGAGCAGATCCCCTTCTATATGGAATATGCGTCCTACCACCATGGCCGGCTCGTCGGAAGCCGAGGATGGCGGAACCAAAACCGCCGTAAGAAGCAGTAATATCAGCATGCCACCGATCAGCCATCCTGTTTTTTTCACTTGCAGCACCTTCCTTCTCATCACCCATTATTTTGCAGCGGAGGTTCACTCCGGTTCTCGGACTTCTTCTCTGAGAAAATCAATTCGGTGAACGGGGGCCTCTATTCTGGTCCATTTTATCAGGGTTGTTATTTCTTGATGTCTTCGACCGCTTTATCAACTTTCTTACCGGCGCGTTCCAGCGGGCCTTCTGTGCAGCTCGACAGTCCCGCAATAAGGGCGACCATTGCCAATACGGCGATAATACTCTTATAATATTTCATGATTTGCATCTCCTTTCGCGAATGGTTGAACTTGCCTTCAATCTTCCAGACCAAACGGTACAGATGATGACCACAGAAGCAAATCGCCTGCCAATAACCGAATGAGAAGCCGGTGTCTTGATTCATCTATGAATAACCGCGTGTTAGACTAACCGGAGAGGATAGCGAGACAAGGATGCAATGATTCATCCGGCCTCAATATTTAGTGGAACCTCAACATATTGAGGGATACGCGAAGGGATCGTCCTTCCTCATCCGTTCCTCTATTTGAGTTCCCTTACCGTAGACATGGCCGTGGCGATGAGACCGGCGACGTCGGCTACGTTGCTGGGCATGATAATCGTGTTGGTCGTCTTGGCAAGGTTGCCGAACTGCACAATGTACTGCTCCGCCAGTCGCATGTTGAGCGCTTCGATTCCGCCCTGATCCTTGATGGCGGCGGCGACCTTGCTGATTCCCTCGCCCGTCGCCTTGGCGATCAGTTCGATCCGTTTTGCATCGGCTTCGGCCACAAGCGTGACCTGTGCCGCCTTGCCCTGTGCCTCGTTGATCTGCTTCTGCTTTTCCCCCTCGGACTGATTGATCATGCTCTGCCGCAAACCTTCGGACGTGGCGATGTTGGCCCGTTTCTGGCGTTCGGCGGTCATCTGGGCCTCCATAGCCTCTTTGACCGATACCGGCGGCGTAATGTCCTTGATCTCATAGCGAAGCACCTTTACACCCCAGGAGAGGGCCGCCTGGTCGATGGCGTAGATCACGTCCGTATTGATCTTCTCCCGTTCCTCGAAGGTCTTGTCGAGGTCGATCTTGCCGATGGCCGAACGCAGCGTTGTTTGCGCCAGTTGCGAGGCTGCCCTGCGGTAGTTGTCGATACCGTAGGCTGCCTTGTGCGCGTCCTGGACCTCAAGGTAGATGAGACCGTCCACCTCAACACTCACATTGTCCTTGGTGATGCAAATCTGGGCGGGGATGTCCATCACCTCTTCCTTCAGACTGAATTTGTATGCGGCCCGGTCCATAAAGGGGATCAGAATATGGAAGCCCGCATCGAGGGTGCGATGGAACTTTCCCAGGCGTTCAACGATGACGGAACTTTTTTGAGGGACGATCAGGGCGCCTTTGAAGAGCACGACAAAGACCAATACGGCGATGGCAATCAGGGCGACGAGCGACGTAGTCATGATAATTATCCTCCTTATGGTTTTATATTGTTCAGGCTTCTGTATATCCGGCCACCGCGGCGCCTGAGTTGCGGGAGAGATGACATCGGAACTTTGCACTTCAGAGCGTTGTTTTAATCACGCGAGACACCCTTGATCTTGAGGCAAGATCGATTGGCCTTGTCCACACCCGTGATTTCCGCATCGGATCCGGCAGGGATCCGATCTTCTGAAATGGCGTCCCACATGGTTCCGCGAAAACGCACCCGCCCAATCTGTCCTGCTTCGAGATCCTGGTCGAGGGTTATCCGCGATCCCCTGGGGATATTTCCCAAATCCTCGTTTTCCTGGCCTTCGCTGAGTCCGACAAAGACGCGCATGGCCACCCTCCTCAGCATCATCAGAGAGGCTACGGATACGATTACAAAAACGGCTACTTGCGCCGAATAGGCGTTTGGGGAGAAGAACGCGACGACCGCGGCGCCCCAGCACCCCAATCCAAAAAAGATGATCACAAACCCGGGGATTGCAAGCTCGGCGAGCATGATGGCAATGCCTGCCAGGAACCAGACAAGCCAGGGTGAAAAAGTGAGATCCATCCATTCCCCCCTTATCGGGACATGAGAATAACTATTGATAAAAATTGTTTTTTGACGGCGGCAGTATAAAAAGAACAAACCTGTAAAGTCAAGGGGCAATCTGAGGCACGGGGATCATCAGCGAGCATCAACGATGCGGCTGCGGTCCGCATCCGTCTGCATCAATGTTTAGGCTCCCTCCCGGCGTCGCGTTCTCGCACCCCCTTGAAATCCCTTCTCCTGCTAAGGATGCAGCATCTTCAGGAGCCAGGCCATATTTACGCCCAGGGTCTTCATGGTCTGGATGCCTTCCTCGTCTTTCTCTACATCGCCGATTTCCCGGCCGCCGATCCCGACATGCCAGTAGCTGGAGCCGGGGATGATCATCTGCGAGTAGGAGAGGAAGAGATTCATGGAGCTGAAAGCGGGAATGCCGCCGGCGCGGCGGACGGCCACAACCGAGGCGCCGACCTTGCGTTTGAGCATGTAATCATTGGCCCGGGAAACGAAACCGCAGCGCTCGATCAAAGCCCGCATTCCCGATGTCACGTCCGAAAAATAGGTTGGAGACCCCAGCAGGATGCCGTCGGCCTTCCGCATTTTCTCCATCCATTCATTCAGGCAATCCTTATCGATCACGCATCGGAAATCTTTCTTCTTGATGCACTTGTAGCAGGCCCGGCACCCCTGGATCCGTTTGCCGGCCATCTGGAGAAGTTCCGTCTTGATGCCCTCCTTCTTCAGTTCGTCAAGGACGACGTTCAGGAGAATCGACGTGTTGCCGTTCTTGCGGGCGCTGCCGTTGATTGCCAATACCTTCATCATCTGCCTCCTTTTGGTTGAGATTCAGTACTCCCCGCATCTCCACCGGTTTTTTAAGACCCCGGGTCGGCTTCAACCCGGCTCCTCCGGAGATGCCCCGTCCGATACGATTGGCCTTCGCCGGGCGACTCCCTTCCGGAAAGAGCCCCGGGATCACGCCTCTTTCTTTGCCTCCAGCGCCCGGAGTTCCCGCCGGAGGATCTTCCCCACGGCGCTCTTGGGAAGGACGTCCAGAAACGCGATCTGTTTCGGCGCCTTGTAGGCCGCGAGACGCTCCCGGCAATAGGCGATGATCTCCGCTTCGGTCAGGGATTCGCCGGGCTTGATGACGACAAAGGCCTTGATCGTTTCACCCCTGTACGCGTCGGGGACGCCGACGGCGCAGGCCTCGAGAATCTTCGGGTGGTCGAACAGAACCTCGTCGATCTCCTTCGGGTAGACGTTGTAACCGCCGGCGATGATCATATCCTTCTTCCGGTCCACGACCGAAAGGTGGCCATCCTCATCCAGAAACCCGATGTCCCCCGTATAGAGCCAGCCGTCGCGGAGCGCGTTGGCCGTCTCCTTGGGCTTTTTGTAGTAACCGGTCATGAGCTGGGGACCTTTGATGCAGATCTCGCCCGCCTCCCCGGCCGGCAGCTCCCGCATACCCTTCTCCAGATCGTCGATCTTGAGATCGGTATTGGGGAGGGGGACGCCGACGGTGCCCGGTTTGGCCTTTCCCTTCCAGGGGGTGCAGGTGGCGAAGGCGGTGTTTTCGGTGAGGCCGTAGACATCGTAGATCTCCTTGCCGGTCAGCGCCCGGAGCTGCTTCACCGTGTCCGGCGCCAGCGGCGCCGCCCCGGCGAAGAACCCCTTGATGAACGACAGATCCATCTTCCGGAACGCCGCGTGGTTCAGGAGTCCCACAAAGATCGTCGGGACCCCGGGGAGGAAGCCGGGCCGGTATTTCTTCAGCATATCCAGGATGACCAGCGGTTCCGGCCGCGGGATCATGACGTTCGCCCAGCCCGCCCAGATCGTGAGGTTCTGGCTCACCGAGTAGCCGGCGGAGTGGAAGATCGGATAGACCCCCAGGAGGCTCTCCTCGCCGTCCTTGAGATCCGGAAACCAGGCCCGGAACTGCTGGACCACCCCGCTGATGTTCGCGTGGGTCAGCATCGCTCCCTT
>Ga0351876_1008_pt1 | contig 67071 bp, 49 predicted proteins | sample BONcelFGM3001C15_FD_206774 | JGI IMG/M metagenome (GOLD analysis project Ga0351876, IMG submission 206774) | Enriched cells from coal bed in the Powder River Basin, Montana, United States - BONCAT cells FGM rep3 HSBNCT.FGM.300.1.C15 ...
GAAGCTGCTGAAACCAAGGGGTGAGAGGAAGGGGTTGTGAACTTCCGCGCCCACTGCGGGAATAATCACATCAAAAACCCAGAAGCCACCTGCTACGAATGCTGTGACTATAAACAGGATTGCGAAGCTCCAGAAAAGAAACTTGTGCGGCTGTGCGCGATCTGCGTTATTGCCGCATTCGGTGAATTTCTTGTGGGGCAGAAATTCCGCGAGGGTTTCAGAGAATGCTTCGCCCACGGATTTCTTGTTCGGCGCATCAACCGTGGCTTCCATGGCGGCCCAGAATTTCTTGATGCTTAGATAGAATGATATAAATACGAATAGCGATAGAGTTACAAAAACAGCGTCTATCATTCCCAGGTGCGGAAACATGCGTGCGAAAACGATCTGGCCGCCTGGGAAGAACGCGACCTGGAATTCGTGTTCCAGGTGAGCCAGGCGCGCGGGCAGAATGCTTGCCGCGATTTCCGCGGGAATTCCAGTGGAGAGGATGCCCATGATGGACATGAACAGGATCGCCGGGAACAGAATAAGCGCGGGAAGGTACTTGGGATCGCTGAGCGCCGTGCCCATGAAGGACGGGGTGGCGAAGTGCCGGTAAGCGAAAGCGCGGATTGCTCCGAGCACGTCGCCGGGTTTGGCGTCGCGCGGACACTTGTCCGAGCAGTCGCCGCACTGGTGGCACAGGAATACATTGGGGTCGCCCATGAGTTTGTCTTTGAGTCCCCATTGCGCCCAGATCATTTCACGGCGCGGGAAGGGCGAATCGTCGGGCGAAATCGGGCAGACAACGGAGCATGTGGCGCATTGGTAGCACTTCTCCATGTCGTCCGCGCCCATGCCGATGATCTCTGTTGCGAACTTGAGATCCGGCTTGATAGGAACGGGTTTGTCGTGTGACATAAAATAACCTCCTCGGAATCCTTATTAGAACCCTTTGTAAGGATTGGGATCGAGTTCTTCGATCATCTCACAGAAGTCATTGATAATCTGCGGCACTTTTTCGTAGTCTGAAATGGCTACTTCGACCATTCTGATACGATCGGATTCCAGAGCGAGCTTATCGAGTGTTTCTGAGATGTTCTCCATGCGTTTGGTGCACAGTTCGCTGCCCTTGATAAAGTGGCACTGGTAGTCGTCGCCGTATTTGCATCCGAACAACAGAATGCCGTCCACGCCCTTGCCCATGGCGTCAGCCACCCATACGGTGTTTACAGAACCCAGGCAACGGATGGGAATCCAGCGGATCCATTTGCTGTATTTGTGCTTGTGGAAGCCGGCCATATCCAGCGCAGGCAAGGCATCGTTCTCGCACACGAGACCGATGATGCGGGGTTTCTCATCATCTTCCTCGGGTACTTCTACGGACTTGATCATGTTGCCGATCATGGGTACGCTGTAATTTTTGAAAGATACGATGCGTTCGGGGCATGCGCCCATGCAAACGCCGCAGCGGCGGCAGCGCGTGGGGTTGGGTTTGGGGGTTCCTTTTTCGTCCTCGTCCAGAACGCCGAACGGGCATTCCTCTGTGCAGCGTTTGCACTGGGTGCAGCGGCTGAGGAAGAACTCGGGATAGGCGTTGTCATAGCTGCGCGGGTGAACCGCATTGCCTTTGGCCGTAAGTTCCACGCACTGGATGGCTTTGAGCGCCGCGCCCGTGGCGTCGACTTTTGTCTGGGCCACATTCATGGGAGCGCGCACTGTGCCGCAAGCGAAGATGCCGGTGCGCTGGGTTTCGTACGGGAAGCAGATGTAATGCGAATCCGGGAACCCATACTTAAGCGTGGGCAGGTCAGTGCCCTTGCGGTATCCAAGGTTGAGGATCTGGGCGCCCTGTTCAGCGCTTGCGGCGGCTTTCTTGCCGTCCTGGGTAGTGCCATCGCCAGCGACTGTATCTTCATCCACCAGGGTGCTGGGCACAATGCCTGTGGCCAGAACAACCATATCCGCGTTGAGCTTGATATCGCCACCCAGAATGGTTTGACCCACTTCTATGCCAAGTGTCTTGTCCGCATCCAGCTCGATGGACATGATTTCGCCCTTTGTGAGCATAATGCCGGGGTCGGCCTGCATGGCTTTGTAGAAGTTTTCCATCTGCGCTGGGGTGCGCATGTCTTTGTAAATGATATAGGCCTTTGCATCGGGGTTCTGCTCGCGCACATACTTGGCCTGCTTGAGGCTGACCTGGCAGCACACGCTGGAACAGTAGGGCAGGCGTTCGGCGTCGCGGGATCCCGCACACTGGATGAACGCCACGCTGTCCGGGGCTTTGCCGTCAGACGGGCGCGCTATGTTGCCGGCTTTTGCCATCTTTTCAAATTCAATGTTGGTGACCACATCCGGGGATTTGCCATAGCCCAGGTGATCCAGTTTCTCTGCCTTATAGGGTCTCCAGCCTGAAGCCTGCACGATTGCGCCGATTCGCATTTCTTTGCCATTGGAGAGTGTGCAATCGTAAAGGCCGGGGCCGCCCTTGATTTTCCCAACTGTTGTGCCGGTGAAAATCTCAATGTTGGCATCGGCTTCAGCGGCTTTTATCATGGCGCCGATTTCGGGCTCTTCAAGATCTGTCCAGGGAGACTTTGTGGGTGTTTGTTTCTTGAAATTGTTGGCGAAGCCGCCAAGCTGAGCTTGTTTCTCAACTATCACAGCCTTGTAGCCAGCCTTGCTGGTTTCCAGGGCTGTGGTCAGGCCGGCAATGCCGCCGCCGATGACCAGGATGGTCTTGTCGATGGGTTCAGCCTTCTCGTCTTCCTGGAACCACGGAACCGGGGGCTCCATGTCCTTGAGCCGGGATGCGCCCATGCGAATGTAGTCCTCGGCGAGCATCTGGGTGTCTTCATCGTTGGGCTCATGGCTCCAGGCAACCATTTCGCGCAGGGAAACACGTTCAATGAGTTTGTCCAGATCCACGGCGAACACGTCGGTTTTGTGGCGCAGGGAACACGCGCCAATCAGGACGCAGTTAACGCCCTCGTTCTGCATGTCGGCTTCAACCAGAGCCCAGCCTTCTGGAGAGCACAGGGCTTCGTGAGTTTTGCACGCGACGGGCTTGACCTCGCTGTTGGCCATCTTTTCGAGAGCTTCCATATTAATGGATGCGCCGATGTCGCAGCCACTGCAGAGGTATACGCCAATCTTTTTATCCATTTTATCTGCCATTACGGTATATCCTCCTCAAGTCATTTGCAACTCTGGATGGCTTTGAGCGCGGCGCCGGTGGCATCGCGCATGCATTGGACCACTTCCACGGGGCTCTTGGCGCAACCCACGCCGATAATGCCCGTGGTATCCGGATCGGAAATCACGAAATCCATATCGTCGTAGTCAAGTCCCGGTATCGACAGGCCGTTCTTTGCGGGCTGCATTCCTGTGGCGAGCACAGCCATATTCACTTTCTGGGACGACTTCTTACCGGTCAGTGTGTCTTCGGCTTCCAGGAGCAGGTCTGGTCCGTCCTGCTTGATGCCGGCCACTTTGCCTTTGACCAAAGTAATGTTGGGATCGTTTGCTGCAACTTTCTGGTAGAAGTCTTCATAACGGCCATTGGCGCGCACATCGATGTAAAACATGTAAATAGGAATTTCCGGGTATTGTGCGCGCACATAGGTCATCTGTTTGAGGGATGCCAGGCAGCAGATGGACGAGCACTGCTTCATGTGGTTTTCGTCGCGGGAGCCTGCGCACTGCACAAAAGCAATACTTTCCAGTTCCTTCTGATCCGACGGGCGCACGATCTTTCCCTTTGTGGGGCCGTTCTCCGCAGCCATGCGTTCCATCTGCACGTTGCTGATTACGTTGGGAATTTGGCCTGCACCGAGCAAGTCCAGGTTGGCCATGTCATAAGGCTTCCAACCCGTGGCCACCACGATAGCGCCGGCGTTGACCGTGATGGTTTCCGCCTGGGCGTCCGGGTTGATGGCATTGTACTTGCACGCGGACACGCACTTCTTGAGTTCATCAAGAGATGCGTTCTTGGCGTCGAACCAGTAGCGGTTCGGATAAGCCATTTCGTGCGGAAGACTGATGGCTTTGACTTTGTCAAGGCCATAGTTGAAGGAGTTCGGTACTTCCGTCGAACACACCTTCTCACATTCGCCGCAGGCCGTGCATTTGTCATTCACGTACCGGGGATTTAATGTGATGGTGACATCGAAATTGCCCTTGGAGCCGGACACGCTGGTGACCTTGGCGTCCGTGTAGAACGTGATGTCGGGGTTGAACTTGATGCGTTTGAAATTGATTTCGAGGCCGCAGGTGGGAGGGCACAGCTTGGGGAAGTATTGGTGAAGTTGCGCAACGCGCCCGCCGAGATAGGGATTACTCTCGACCAGGACAACTTTGGCGCCGGCTTCAGCCGCTTCCACCGCTGTGGTCACACCGCTTATTCCGCCTCCAATGACCAGGATGGGTTTTGAAATGTCTGCCATGTCTTATCCCGCCTCTGTCTGAATTTTGTATAACTTCAAGCCAAATGCTTTACATCTATTGCATTAATCCTCTTTTTTGTGCCAGCCGCGATCATCGGGCAGGCCGGCCTTGCGTTTGGCCTCATCATCATCGGCTGCGCCCTGCTTGAATTCGCGCACGGCTTCCTCACTCGGTTTAACCGTGTCTTCTCCAAAAAGTGAAAACCGCAGCCAGTCGAAAGCAAACCGCAACAGTTCCATATCATCGGACTTCATTTTTTCGATCCGGTCCTCGTCAATTACGTACATTTTGAGGAACTTGGTCTCGAAGACGAACATGCGAAACCGGTCAATATCGTAGGCGGCGGTATGAAACATGTGCATCTTCTGCTCGTTGAGCGTTCCGCCCGCATCGAAAAATTTGCTGTTTGTGACTTTCTGGAAAAGATCGTTGATTTCCGCATACTCACGCAAACCCTGGTTGTCCAGCCACTGGCCCAGGGTGAATGCGCCGCAGTTGGCGCTGTTGTGTCCTTTGCAACGGTCTTCGCGTATAAGCTGATAGACTTTTTGAGCGCCGTCAGATGCGGCATCCTCGGTAACAGGATACATGCGGCACGGCCAGGGGCGATCATCGTAGATGCTGCACCCGTTGTCAGTGACGAACGGGCAACGTTTTTTTTCATCATCATTCATTTTCAGGATGCGGATGGGGAATACCATTTCCTTGTGAATGGGCAGTATTGTGTATTTTTCCAGGAATTCATAGGAGGGGATGCCCAGCTTGTTCTTTATGCGCACAATGTCGTAAGGGGAAAGAAAGATAAGCACATCGCCACAGCATTCAGTGAAACAGCCCGATCCCTTGTTACAAGCGAAATTAAAAGATGTATCATGTTCAAGCCTGATATTGCCGGAGTTATCTTTTGTCATTTTACGAATCCTTACCTTGGGGGTTCTGCGCGGCCAGCAGGGTGCTAATCATCTTCTTCCACAATATTTTCCTTGTGCGCGCTTTGGGACCAGACGGGCAGGGGGCCTTTTTCCTTAGTCACCGGATTAAACCTGTGGCGGTATGATGCTGTGGCCTTGTATTTTTCCTCCATCCACTGCCACCCGCGTGTGAAGTACGGGCAGTCGTCGTTGAAGCATACGTATTGATATTCTACGGCCCAAGTGGAATCGGCCGGCGATTTCCATTTTTTGAGTTTTGAATCGCAATAGGGGCATGTATAGTCGTCTGCGTTTGGATTTTTTTTCAGTTCTTCAGCCAAAATTTTTCACCAGATTTCTTATAGGGATTGCACGAATGTATTTCAAGAAAATAAACACGATCTATGCTGTTTCAAGAAAATCCTCCGAACGCCCGAAGGCGTTCGGAGGTAAATTGCGTGGAAAAAAACATCATCAGGTGAGTTCGATGACGGGTTTCTTGCTCATTTCCCATTCGCCGGAGGCGGGATCCCACTTCGCGTTCACGAAACATTTCCATTCGTCCTGGTTCAGTTTCGGATAGTCGCTGCGGAAATAGTAGCCGGGCCAACGGGTTTCTTTGCGGAACAGCATGGTTCGGACGTGGACTTCAGCCTGCCACATGCGCTGTACGTTTTCCCAGCAGCGCATGAGTTCGTGCAGGTCTGCGGCGGCCAGGTTCACGGAGTCTTCGCGCAGCAGCGCGAGCAGTTCCAGAGCTCTTTCGAGCTGCTTTTCGTTGGTGGCGAACTGAGCCGTAACGCCGGCTGCATATTCGTCCATCAGTTTCTGCAGGCGGAACATGAACATCTTCGGGCGGATATAGTTGGGGTTGATGTTCGGGTCCGTGGTCAGGCCCTTGTTGGCTTCGAACACATCCAGAGGCTTCAGGATGGTTGCTTTGAGCTCGGCGACTTTGGCATCGTCGATAGCGGGCTGCGCCGGGTTGTCGACACAGTAGCGAACCGCTTCTTTACCAGCGATGCGGCCCTCTGTGAGGGAGCCGGAGGAGAACTTGTGCGAGGAAGCGCCGGAAGCGTCACCCACGCAGAACATGCCGGTCACTGTGGACATGTTCGTGTAACCCCAGAAATACTCTGCCGGGGCGATATCTTCGGGACCGGAGACCCATGCGCCGGAACCGCCGGAGTGGGAACCGATGAAGTACGGTTCGGCAGCGGCGATTTCAGAGGACTTCTCTTCGGGCTGAATGTCGGAAGCCGCCCACAGGATGGCCTGGGAGATGGTCATGTCCAAGAAGTCTTCCCATGCTTCTGCTTCGAGTTCCTTCATTTTCTTTTTGAAAGCCTTTTCGTCGTCTTTGTACTTGGCGGCGATATTCTGGATGGCTTCTTCTGTGCGCATATAGATCGGGCCTTTGCCTTCGTTTACATCAAGCATGCCCAGGTAATTGCGCAGGTTGGCGGGAATGGGTTTCACTGTGCCATAGGGAGCCCAGTTGTCGAGTTCGGCTTTGCGCTCGACCATGTATTCGCCGCCCAGAGCGTTTGTGGCGCGGGACTTGAACAGCAGGAACCATGCGCCCACGGGGCCGTACGCATCTTTGAAGCGGACGGGGATGAAGCGGATTTCCTGGCAGGTCTGCTCTGCGCCGGCCTTGAGGGTGAAGTACGTGGAGGAACCGGAGTTCCAGGGCGGGTACCAGGCGCGGCCCAGACCTTCGCCAGTGCTGCGGGGGCGGAACACGTGAACGGCGCCGCCCATGCAGACCATGAGAGCCTTGCACTGGAAGGTGTAGAATTTGTTTTCGCGGGTGCTGAAGCCCACGCAGCCGGCGATCTTGCCGTCGGGAGAGAGCAGGGGTTCAACGATGAAAACGCGCTCGTAGATCTCAGCATCGATCTCTTTGAGTGCATTTTTAGCTGCTTCAGCGACGATAACCTTGTAGGATTCGCCGTTGATCATGAGCTGCCAGCGGCCTTCGTGAACGTATCCGCCGTTTTCGTCTTTCCAAATGGGAAGGCCCCATTTTTCAAACAAATGCACGGAGGAGTCCACGTGGCGAGCGATGGACGCGACCAGGTCGTCGCGGGCGATGCCCATGAGGTCCTGCTTCACGTAATTGATGTAGTCTTCCATCGTGTTGTCGCCGTCTTTGAGGCCCACATACTGGTTGATGGCCGAAAGACCCATAGCCACGGCGCCGGAGCGGTCCATGGCGGCCTTGTCGATCAGGGTGACTTTAATGTTGTTCTTCTTCGCCCAGTAGGCTGCTTCAACAGCAGCGCCACAAGCGGACATGCCGCCACCGACGATGAGAAGGTCAGTCGTTACTTTTACGTCTGCAAATTCTGGCATTGAATGTTTCACCTCTCTTCGATAGTCGTTAAGTTACTTGGTCCACACGGCGTCGAGGCCGAGGGATGCGGGTTCTGTGAACAGCGTAGCGTTCTTCAGTTCTTCGGTTCCGGTTACGAAACCGCCGTCCGGGACTGCAGAGCCTTCCGGAGTTGTGCGGATGGGGAACTTGAAGCGTTTGATCTGTCCGCTGCGGAACTTAACAGTCCACATGATGGAGTCAGAGGAACGCATGGGGATAACGCTTGCGCCCATGGGCACAAAGTCTGCATAACCGCGTACTTCGATCGCGTCCTGCGGGCAGATCTTTACGCAGCTGTAGCATTCCCAGCACATTTCGGGTTCCACGTTGTACGCCTTCGAGATTTCCTTGTTCAGCGCCATCAGGTCGTTCGGGCAGATGTGCTGGCAAGCTGTCTTGTCGAGCGCTTTGCAACCGTCGCACTTATCTACTTTGACAAAACTTGGCATTTAGAGATACACCTCCTGTTAACGTTAGATTTACAGAATGCCAATTCTGTTGATTCCTAAATCGAAACTGCAATTGAAACTGCTATAATTCCGGTTCCTTCACCCCCTTCCGATCGGGCTTACTCTCCGATCTCGGTGGAGAAAACGTCCTGGGTGGCCGCTTATGCAGCTCGGTACGCTTCTCCGGAATCTTTTGTTTATTAATGGTTACTTCCTTACTTTTTGTCGGAATCGCCGGTGGCGGCGCCGTGCAGCTTGATCTCGACTTTTTCTTCCAGGCCGGCATAGTACTCTTTGAGCACTTCAAGCACTTCGGGGCGGCTGAAGTTGGGGTTCAGGTCTCCGCCTTCGCTCAGTGTCTTGCGCACCACGGTGCCGCTGAGCAGGACACGGTCTTCTTTGCCGTGCGGGCAGGTCTTCATGGAAGCCATGCCGCTGCACTTGTTGCACCAGAAGGTCCAGTCGATTTTCATGGGCTTGGTGATGAGAGCGCCTTCGGGAATCTTTTCAAAAATTTCCTGGGCGTCAAATGCGCCGTAGTAGTCGCCCACGCCGGCATGGTCGCGGCCAACGATCAGGTCGCTGCAGCCATAATTTTGGCGGAAAACAGCGTGCAGCAGGGCCTCGCGGGGTCCGCCGTAGCGCATTTCCATGGGATATCCGCCAACCACGACGGTGTTTTTCACGAAATAATTTTCGGCCAGAATGTTGATGCACTTGCCGCGCACGTCAGCCGGAATGTCGCCAGCCTTGAGCTTGCCGATGATCTGGTGGATGTACAGGCCGTCGCAGATTTCCACAGCGATTTTGGCCAGGTACTCGTGGGAGCGGTGCATGGGATTGCGGGTCTGGAAAGCAGCCACGCGGCTCCAGCCTTTTTCTTCAAAAATGGCGCGGGCTTCGGCCGGGGTCTGGTAAATGTCTTTGAATTCTTCCGGAAAAATTGATTCGCTGACGACTTTGATGGGGCCAGCAAGGTTCACAGGGCCCTGGGCCATGACTTTGGCCACACCGGGGTGTTCGGGGTCATCGGTGGTGTAAATGGTCTTGCACTGGTGCGCTTTGTCGATGGTGTACTTTTCCTTGATGATCATGGTGGCGATGATTTCGTTGCCCTCTTCGGGGTTGACCAGGGCTACTTCGTCGCCTTCCTTGAGTGCATCGGCGTCTTCCTGGCTTGCGCTCAGGGTCACGGGCACGGGCCAGAATGTGCCGTCGGCCAGTTTGAAATCGTCGCACACGCCCTGCCAGTCAGCTTTGCTCATGAAGCCATCGAGCGGAGTGAACGCGCCGATGCCCATCATGATGCAGTCGCAAACTTCCATGGAGGTCATGGGCAGTTGTTTTAATCCCTTTGCTTTCTCGAGTTCCGCCTTCAATGCGTCGCCTGTAAGCAGCAGGATTTTCAGTTTCTTTTCTTTTCCGTGCGGGGGAACCAATGCCATTAGGTCCACTCTCCTTTAACGTTTTTTTGCGGCACACGCCGTCATTGTGTTTATAAATGAATTTTGTAAAGTAAATAACGTGTAATTCGCACTTGGTTTCACAGTAATTTTCTTCAAACGATCACCTAAAACGCTTTTTCAACCCATATGTGTATAACATGCCCGACAACCAAAGTCAAGTGTGTAATATAATATACCATTCTGCGTTTAGCGTCAGTTTGCATTTGGTAAAAAGCCTATTAGTGATCGCGATTTTTACCAACGGTCCATAGCCTAAGGTCCTGAACTCGCTTTGTCAACCAGACATGAAGATAATTGTTGGAATTTCGCCGGAAAACCCAATGTTTTTCACGTTTTTACTGTGTGGTCACAGAACTTGCAGAAACCGTTGCCCACATTGTAACATTCAGGTACTTTTATGCTGATAAGCTCGTTGCGCTTTATCATTACCGCCATGCATCATTGCAAATTATTTATTGAATTCAATGCATACATGCTGTCTTTACCACATTTCGCGCTATGTATACTATTTTATACACTAGTTACTATAGCGTATTTTGTTTTGTACATATATGGTTATTGATATCTCTTGAATCGTGTGTCAATGGGAAATATCCATATCCAATGAACGAATAGAGCATGCAGTGTTGCGCAGTTGCGTATATCCCGGGTCTCTTTTGGCTTTATTGTTAAACCATACAACATGCCAAAACCTTGTGCTTTTTTAATTTAATTCACATGAATAATTGATAATATGCAATGTGGCGAGACTGCCACAACCCGGGTTATAATCTGGGAAATCATTGTCCGGCGACATGACAGCGGGAGCAGCTCATGGCAAAGCGCAAAATCATCCTGTTTTCAGACCTTCACATTGACCGGTGGGACTGGGAGCGTAAAGATCATTTTATTGAATTTTTGCATTACGTGGAACGAGAGGCCTCCGAAGTCTATATTCTTGGCGATATATTTGATTTTCCTGCTTTACGCGGAGAAAACATATGGCCCAAACACAGGGATATCATTAACGCCATCCGAAGCCTTTCAAGCAATGGCGTGGACGTCACATATATCATCGGCAATCACGACATTTCCCTTCGCGGCATAGAAATCGAACAGAAAAACCTCACAATGACGTACCGTGACCGCCACAGGCCTTTTGTGAAAACCATTTTCGGCCAGGAAGTGTACATGGAACACGGCCACGATTATGATCCACTGTTCCAGAGCAGTATCTATGATGTGATTGATTTTCTCAAAGCCGTAACCGGCAAGGCCGTGGATATCATGGCCCAGGATGTGCTTGGAGACCTCAAACGCCTGTTCAACCAGCGCCCCAGAAAAAAGGACGGGGGCCTGCCCCTTAAGGACGAATCCGCGGAAGTGGGCGTGCCCGAGCGGTTTCTCAAATTCTGGGAATCCGCAGCCGAACAAATTTTGAAGCGCACACGCTACAATATCGTCTTCTTCGGCCACACACACGCCCCGGGCATCATGCGCATGGAATCCAAAGGCCAATATTATGTGAATACCGGCGACTGGTTCACTCATTCCACGGTTGTGGAAATGACCCCTAAAGCATTAAAAGTGCGCGACTGGATAACCGACACGCAACTGGACAAGATCCGGTTTTAATAATTGAGAGGACTTTATTCCCCAAGGCCGCCCAATCCTTTAATAGCGTCTCCGGGCTCCAAGGTGTTGAGAATGCGCCACATTTTCCGCTGGTAATTTGCATAATCAATAACTTCAAACCCTTTGGGCGCCGTTTCATCCTTAATGATTTCGGTTAGCAATTCAATTTCCAAACCATTGGCGCCGGTGTTCTCGACAGTAACGTCCATACGATAAGGCCGTTCCTGGGATCGCTTCATGTACAACCTTACTTTGTTTGGCCCGGCGTAGAGATTGTCGATGGCCATTTCGTTCACCCCGGGCGGCAGGTGCGGCTGAAGCGTGAGCCGGTTGGAACGGTGGTCGTAATCGTAGCCTGTCAGATAGTACAGAACTGCGTCCGCATTAATGGATGTTTCCCACGGGCGGTACACATTGGGCAGGTGCGAATAATCCAGCCACCGGTCATTGCCGTCATACGCCTCGGCGAAATCACCCAGCGGGGACATGGCCACATCCAGAAGCCCGTGGAACGCCATGTCCGCGCGTTCGGTGAGCCCGATGGCCTTCAGATTCCACAACAGCAAACCGGGCGTCATGCCCGTGTAATAGGCCACGCGTTTGGTTGTTTTCATTGTGCCGGATTTTTTCATCAGGATTTTGGTCGTGTTGATCACATTCTGCCGCATCCTGGGGTCAGACGGCTGCGCATAGCCCATCCACAGGGGCCGCAGGTTGATATTGGCGAAAGGCGATGTGGCAGGGGTCAGGCCGTCCTTTGTTACGTAGGGGGTGTAGTATCCGCGCTCCTGGTCCCAGTAATACTTCTCCACATGGTGCCGGCACTGTTGCGCGCGTTTGCGAAATGCTGCTGCGTCCGCGGTTTCACCAATTGCATCCGCCATCTCCGCAAGGCTCTCGGCCGCCACTGCGTACCAGAATGAGGTGTCCACGGAATAGAATGCATCCATGGGCGCGCCTTCCTGCATCATGATGTACACCTGGTATGTCTCGTCCCCATGAAACGGCAGATGCCAGTCCCCGGTGACCTGCCCGAGCAGGTTGCGCTTCATGAAGCCATAGTGTTCGCGAATCAGGTTATTATCATCCGTGGCGCGCCACACATTATAAATGTGCAGGATCAGTATGTTGGGATCGTCGCCCTGCTGCGGCGCGATGGACTGCCAGTCGAATACTTCGGGCGCTTTGCGCAAATCGAGGTCAACGGGATACCTGTTTCTGAACCCGAGGAGCCGGGACGCATAATCATAGAACGACGCCACGCGTTTTGCGTCCTCATATTTCCCGGCCTTGAGAAAAAACAGGATCGGCCCGAACGCGTCCCGGCACCACGCGCCCGAGTACCGCGCCATGACCGCCACCGCGCCGTTCAGCAGCGCGGTCTGCGTGTTCAGCATGGACAGAGTGTTTTCAATAAATGACCGGATTCGCGGGGCGTCGGAGGTGATTCGTAAAGAATCAGGTGAGGCTTTTTGAATATCGTCCAATTGCTCAATGTGAGGCGCTCCCAGGGGACTTTCGACGGGTGATATTCTAATGTCCCGGAACCATAGGGCAATCAAGCCGTATTTTTCTGAAGTAGACAGATCCTTTGAAAGTATATCAAGTTTGTCTGGATTTCCATTGTATGCGCTCAAGCATAACAACCTGTTTTTGATGCGATGAAGAACGCCGGTTTGCGAACAGTTTTGCAGCCATGCCGGAATGTCCTCTCCCTCAATGTCGGATCCTTTTTCCTTGATTTGAATTTGAATGCCATCGAATGATTTTTTCGACAATGACTTCAACGAAACGATTCTTGTTATATACCTTCTGCCGGGAAGCGTGTAAGTGACAGTCGTCATTAAGAAATCATCATTCAATTCCTGCACCACAACGATGCCGGTTTCCGGGACGCGAAAAATTCTGCTTCGTTTGAATTTGATTTGTTCAACAACATTCCCCTGTAAGTCAACTTTCATCAGTTCATGCCACACCGGGCCGAAGAACTGTTCGCTGGTTTCGTAGCCCGGGCCGATCAGGTTGCTGATGGCGTTCTGGGGCATGTCCAGGCCCATGAGGCCGAAGACCACGCCGTTTCCCACGCCCACGGCGCCCAGTGTGGTTTTGGGATTGCCTTTTGTTAAATCCAGTTCCTGAATGAGCCACCCGTGAGCAAGCGGGGCAAGCCAGGGGTAGTCAACGAAAAGCTGTGTCTCGGGCCAGTCGTCGGTGGCCGCCCGAGCGCATGATTGTGAGATATAAATACAACACAAAACGAGGAGGCTATATATAGCAATGCGTGAAGCCGATATCCCAGAATGTTTAAATAACATGTTTCTTCCTTTCGACGATGATAACCAATGAAGATTATACCATATGGGGAATTTCTGTTTCTAATTCTGCACTCATGCAAAGTGTGTAGAATATTGTGTATCAAGATCCGAAAAATCCGTATGGGGAGGAAATCCAATGGCACTGATTAAAACAGTAGATCCGGACGAAGCGCAGGGAGTCATCAAAGAGGTGTATGACCAGATGAAGGCACTCGCAGGATTTGTACCCAAACCGCTGCAGATGCTGAGCGCAAGCGAGAAGGTTTTTGAAATCAGCACCCTGGGGTTGAAGTTTTATATGACACACCCCACGCTGAATCCCATCCTGCTGGCCCACATCAGGTTTATGGCTGCCACGCTGGGTGATTTCCCGTATTGCATCGACATGAACAAGCAAATCCTGACCACAATGGGCGGCCTGACCGATGACCAGGCGCTGGCGCTTATCGGCAATCCGGGTTCATGCTCTCTGCCGGATAAAGACAAAGCCATGCTCGTGTTCGTGGCCAAAGCCATGAAAACACCAGAGGATGTGCAGCAGGAGGATGTTGACAAATTGCGTGAAATCGGTTGGACGGATACCGATATCTTTGATGCCGTTAATCATGGGGCGCAAATGAATACCGGCGGCCTTCTGTTTAATGTGTTCAAGATGGGTATTTGAGCACACGAAAAGAAAGAAACAATCAATCTGCGGATTCCGTGAATACTCTAATTGATTATAAGAATGGGAATACGGCCTTTTCCGTTGTCTGCTGCCCGTTGCCTTTCACTTGGAGCATGCGGTCAACTGGATCAAATGCGATTCGGCGAGCAGGGCTGTTCCCTGCGCCGAGCGTGTGGTGAAGAAGATGGATTTGGATGCGCCGCCGGGTGAGGGGAATGGGTGGCACAGGGCTGTGCGCAGGGATTTGAAGATATCGCGGGCGTTGTCGATTTGTGCCTTGCCGCGCGCGGGTGTCTGGGATTCCAGGCGGATGAGTGCGTCGAATGCGTAGGCGCGCACCAGGGGCTTGAAATATTTGTAGAGCATGTCATGGTCCCTGAACAGATCGACGTGCCATGTGTGTTTATCCAGGAAGGATATCATGCCCACCTGGTTTTTCTGGATATGAAATCGCGGTTCCATGATGCGCAGGGCCGCGTCCCAGTGGTCATACAGATCATGCAGGTCCAGTGTTTTTGTATTCGCGCCGCTGATACCGAAATGATTCACGATATCTTTCCATACGGCGTTTTGATCAAGGCGCACGGCGCGATCCGCGCGCAGGGAGCGGTGCGCGTGCTCCATGCGCAGGCGGCGCAGGTGTCCGTAGGCCAGGGCGCTTTTGCGGAACGCTCGCTTGTCCGCGGGGATGTCATCTCTGTTTTTGATCTCCCAGCGGTGCACTTCCACGCATGAGGCGGGGACTTCCGCCTCGCATCGCGGGGAGATTAAAACCGCGGCATTGAGCATGCGGTTCTGCGCCCCGCCGATGAGGGTTTCCCCATCCAGCAACATAGCCGCATGCATGCCCGCGTTGCGCACGCGCACTTTATCCATTTCCCCGGTTTCTCCCATAAGCAAACGGCCGGATTCAAGGCCCTGGGTTAACGACATGAGATCGGGAAAATCGGGCGCGAATTCATGGGAGACGGTACAAACCGGAAAGATGTGCAAACCCTGGTATGCAACGCCCGGGCGAACCACCAGGCCGTCCAGAAACGGGGCTATGGAAAGGATGTCGGCCATGGCGGATCAGCGCAGTCCCATGTAGATAAACGGCGCCCAGAAATAGGGTGAGCGGCCCTGGGCGGCCATGTTGCGCTTGGCCTGCAGCAGGGCCTGGTCGCGCGGCATGTTTTCCACACTCATAAGATGGTAAAAATCTTTCATCAGTTCCATGGTGCCCACATCGGACACGGTCCACAGGCTCACGACCAGTGCATCGGCGCCCGCGTATAAGAAGGCGCGGCTCATGCCCGCCACGCCTTCGCCTTGTTCAAGCTTTCCACGCCCGGTTTCACAGGCGCTGAGCACCACGAGGCGGGAGGGCACTTTCATATTGAAAACTTCACTCATCTGAAGAAATCCGTCCTGGCCTTCAGGTTCACCGATAGTACTGAGAATGAGGGACGGCTCAAAGCCATCGCCCGCGCCCAGGGTGCCGTGGCTGGCCACATGAATCGTTGCGTAGCCCCCGGGTGCGAATTGCTTGAAACGCGCTTCGCTGGCGTCCAGGCCAAGGTTCAGATTTTCATCATTTGATGATCCGAATATGGAAGCAATGGTTTTGACTTCTTCCCCGGTTCCCGGGATGCGCGGGATAAACGAACCGCCGCGCTCCTCGGATGCCAGGAACTGTTCCACGAGCCCGCGGGTGTGTTCATTTTCACCCGTGGCGGATGCATCTCCGGTTAATCGGGGATCATCCGGCGCGTATACGGGATCGCCGAATCCGAGCCAGCCGGTTCCCACAGTTTTTGCCGCGGATGCCTGCTTGCTGAGGTAAAGCACATTCATGCTTGGCGCGTACCGGATGTTATAGTGATTGACCAGGTAATCAGGCGCACCGTCGAATTCCGCGGACAGGGATTCAAATGGCAAAAAGTAAAGCTGCCCCGTGGGAATGATAAGAAGGGAATCAATACTTTTGAGCCCATCGGCCACAGGCGCCAGAAGCGTATCATAAAGCTTGCCGGCCATGCGTTTGAGTAATTCTTCATCGGGTTGCGGATCCGTGAGCTTGCTGCGGAAAAGTGACACCAGATTTTCAATTTTATCGCGGGGCGGCAGTTTGGCCATTCGCAGTTGATCGCGTGTGATAAAAATGATCCATGAAGCACTGCCGCCGAGAATGAATTCCAGCGCGGCTTCATTATCGCCGAGCACCGCATCGCGCACTGTATTCAACTCCTGGGGCGAAGGGCGCATGAGGTCTGCGTACATGGGGTAATCGTCAAGGAGTTGTTGCTTGTATGATTCGAGATCCGCCTGAGTCTGTTGCAGATTGGCATAAGCAGCCTGGCGCGATTCCTGGCGCTGCTGATCGCGCGGCTTGGATACTTCCGCATTTACATTTTGCAGAGCCTCATTGACGCGTGCTTCGAGAGTGATGCCTTGCGCGATCACATCGTCGGGCAGGCCGCCGCGCACCGTGGCCTGGCTGCGTCCCAGCATTTCCAGGAACACGCGGCCGAGCCCTTTTTCGGCAAGCAGAAACGCGGATTCAAAATAGGTGGTATCCCCTTTATCCACGGCCAGGGCGGCGAGCGCGCCCATGCCTTCGGGAAACAATTCGTAGAATTTTTTGCCGAACAATTTTTTTGAATTTTCGGACTGCAATGTCACGCGCATGGCGTCGAGCGCATCCGCGGCCTGCATGTACCATTGCGCAGATTCTTCAAAATTTTCAAGTTTTGCGAGCGCTCGCGCGCCGAACCAGAACGCGTTCACTGTGATGTCTCCGGCGCGGCATTGCCCGGGCGGCGCAGCGGCATCGCCCGAGCACAGGGACGCGCGCGCCGCACGGAAATGCGCAACAGCCTGTTCCTCATCTCCTATGTTGCGGAACACGAGTCCCATGTTGTTGTGCACAATGGCCACGCTGGGGTGCTGATCGCCGAATGTATTGGTCCAGATCTTCAGCGCCTTGCCGTAGTGTTCCAATGCCTCTTCATATCGTTTGTCTTCATCCAGCGACAGGGCGATATTGTTGTGCGCCACGGCCACATCCACGTGATCGGGGCCAAGCATCTTTTCAAAAGTTGCGAGCGCCTTGAGATGGTACTCGATGGCGCGCTCGTTATCGCCGGTCTTTCGGAAAATGGCGCCCAGATTGTCAATGGTGATGGCTGTTTCATAGTTGTCCGGGCCATACACGGATTCCATGATGGCAATTGCTTTTTCGTAACTGTCGATGGACTTGGCGTAATCGCCCAGCACATCATAGGACACAGCGATATTGTTGTAGGCAATGGCGGTTGACTGGGAGTTTTCACCCAGGACTTTGACAAAAATATCACGCGCCTTGATATGTTTCTCCAGGCCGCGTTCATAATCACCCTGCGCATCATAGATGTTGCCCAGGTTATCGTAGAAAACCCCGGTGTTGGTATGTTCTTCACCAAATACCTGCAAAGAGATTTGAATGGCTTTCTCATACATCTCGATTGCTTTGCCGAACTTATCCTGTTTTTTATAAGTCAGGGCCAGATTGTTATATGCCAGGGCCACGTCGGGATGCACTTCACCGTAAGCTGCGATGCGGATGGCCAGGGACTTTTCATACATTTTCACAGCTTCATCGTATTCGCCGCGCAGGTCGTAGATGTATGCGATGTTGTTGTAGCGTGTGGCGGTTATGGGATGATTCTCTCCGTATAATTGCAAATCAATCTCAAGAGCCTTTTGGAAGAATTCAACGGCCTTGCTGGTGTCTCCCATATTCTGATATGCGTAGGCAATGTTATTCAGGGCCGTGGCCACGTCCGCATCAGGCCCCTGGCGCGAGGCCTGGTAAATGGACAGCGCGGATTCATAGAGTTTGAGTGATTTTTGATGGTCCCCAAGATCACCGGCCACAGCGCCCATGCCCAGATAGAGGCCGGCCGCAACGTCACTGTCAGGCCCCGATGTCTCCAGAATTATATCCAGGGCCTGGCTGTAATATTCCATGGATTTATCATATTGCTGAACATCGGAATACACCTGCGCCATGCTGCTGAGAATATTGGCCGCGTATTCGTGGCGTTCGCCGTATTCTGATTTGATTGCGAGAAGCACAGCGTTGTAATGGTCAAGCGCAAGATCGTATCGGGCAAGCTGGCGCAGCAGGTGTCCCATTTTATTATGTGTGCCCGCAGCTTCGACGCTGTCAGCCCCGTATAGATTTTCTTCAATCCCGAGTGCTTTTTCATAAATGGGCAGGGCGTCATTGTATTGGCCGGCTGATTGGTAAACGTATGCGAGGTTTTCCAGGGTATTCACGATCTGCTGGTGGTCCGGCCCATACTGCTGCGTGTATTCGTCAATGGCGTCATTGTAATACTGCAGGGATTTTTCCATGTCCCCGGCCGATGCATAGACGAATCCGATATTATTGAGGCATATAGAAGAATCCGGGTTGAGTGAGCCGCCGTTTGCATCGAACCAGCAGGCGCGCGCCAGGAGATAAGCGTCCACGGAATCCGTGTACTGTTGCTGATCATAGAATGCAACGGCCTGGTTGTAGATATCCAGGCACGCGGCGGATTCCGCGCCGGATTCCTGAGCCATGATTGCGGAGCACGCCGCAAGCAGAAAACAAAACGAGACCACGATTGTGCAAAGGATTCTTTTCATGCGATTATCAGCCTCAATGATATTTCCGGATTATTCGTGCTGCACGAATGATTCGGATGGATGTGACGAATGCCTTGCCCGTGTGCGCAAGAGCATTAATCGGGAGAACCATTCTTTTTCTTTTTTGCGCCTACTGCGATTCCAATACAATAAGCGAGGCCGCCGTAGATTATGGTGCAGGCGATGATGAGCATGGCCCACGCGGATTCAGGCATTGTTGTTTCTCCCTTGCTTGATCATAGTAATAACCAGGGCCACGGCAAACAGGGCGAGCAGCAGGCCCCAGCCTCCGGCAATCTGCGCCCATGCCGGGTAGCCTTCATAGGGCGGATTGAACAGCACCTGCCGCCAAGTTTCCGCGCTATGCTCAGACCCGGCAAGTTTGGCAAATAGTCCGCTCACATTGAATAGTTTGGCGAGAATCATCCACAGGAGGATGATCGGTGTAACCACTTTGATGCACAGATCCCACCAGATTCCAATCTTAATATCCGATGTGCGGTTTACGTGCTCTCGAATCTTATCGGCGCCGTAAACGTATCCCACGAGCACGCATTCGAGTATTCCTACAATGGCCAGCCCGTAATTGGTGAGGTAAAAGTCAACGATGTCGAGCCAGTACAGGCCGGCGTGTGTGGTGTATAGCACGCCAATTCCAAAGGCCAGGAATGAAATGGCGGCATTGACCGTGATGCGGTTGAATCCCCACTTGTCAATTGCGCCCGCCACCCCGGCTTCCACAAGGGAAAACGCGGAATCGATGCCCAGGGTGAGAAGCAGTAGAAAGAACATGACGCCAAACACCTGGGGAATGAAATGGAGTTTGTTGATGATGAGCGGATAAGTGACAAAAGCCAGGCCGGGTCCGCTTTTGACCACGTCCGCGACTTCCTTGCCTTCAGTAAAGGCGAGATAGCCGAGTGTGGAAAACACCGCAAACCCGGCCATGAAGCATATGCCCGCGTCGGCCAGGCAGGTGATGAATGCGTTATTCGTGATGTCGCTGTCTTCGGGCAGAAAACTGCCGTAGGCGATCATCACGCCGAATCCGATGCTCAGAGAAAAGAACACCTGCCCGTATGCCTGGAGCCAGACTTCCCAGTCGAGCAGGGCCTTGAGGTTGGGAGTCAGATAATAACTGAGGCCGTCCATGGCCCCGGGCAGCGTGATGCCGCGGATCACAAACACCAGGAGAATAATCACCGGTACGGGCACAGTCCACATAACAACCTTGCCCACGGATTTAACGCCTTTGATGATGCTGAAAAAAACACCAAGCCAGCAGAGGAAAAGACCGAGCAGGGTCCACGCCACAGGCGCGCCGATTTGCCCGATGCCGCCCGAGAGGTGCAGGACATCATTGTAGAAGAAGGTCTCTGTGTTGTTGCCCCATGCCAGGTTGAATGCATAGGCGAGATACCGGAAACACCAGCCCATGACCACTCCATAATAAGTCATCACAAAAAGGCCCACGAGCACAGCGAACCAGCCTATCCATTCATATTTTTTTCTAATGGATTTGAAGGCCATGGGCGCGGAAGCCTGCATCCTGTGCCCGAGGCCGAATTCGAGAATCATGAGCGGAACGCCGGCTGTGAACAGCGCCGTGAAAAAGGGAATCAAAAATGCGCCGCCGCCATATTTATAGCAGGTGTATGGAAAGCGCCACACGTTTCCAAGACCTACGGCTGATCCCACCGCCGCCATAACGAAAATCAACCGGCTGTCCCATGTTTCGCGTTTTTTCGCCATTGGATTATATCCTCGTTTGTGTTGCGCTCGGGCGTGGCCACTGCGCACAGTTTGCAGACTTTAGATTGAAAGTAAAAATATTCTATCATTACGCGCCGTGCGGGTCAAAAAACTGCGGCGAGTGTGGATCATGGTACATAGGACACATATGCGGGGGCCGGAAAATTCATGAGCACGTATTTTTTCATAGGCATCGGGGGCAGCGGCATGAGCGCAATTGCGCAAATGCTTCTTGGAGAGGGCCACACAGTGCGGGGATCCGACCGCAGCCTGGACCAGGGCAAAGGCGGCGCAACATTCGACCTGCTCCGTGCGGGCGGGGCCAGGCTCTTTCCCCAGGACGGATCCGGAGTGTCGCCAGACACGGATTTCGTGGTCGTGTCCACGGCCATCGAGGACACAGTGCCAGATATGCGCGCGGCTCGGGACGCCGGCATCCCTGTGCTTCACAGGTCTGAACTGCTTGCTGAAATTTTCAACCGCCGCAACGGCATCGCCGTGGGCGGCACCAGCGGTAAATCCACAGTCACAGGCATGATCGCCGTGATTCTCGATCATGCGGGACTTTCCCCATCGGCCATCAATGGCGGCAAAATCAAGAATTTCGTGAGTGAAACATCACTGGGCAACACGCTCGTGGGCAGTTCCGACATTCTTGTCATTGAAAGCGACGAAAGCGACGGCAGCATTGTCAATTACAAACCCGAAGTGTCCCTGGTCACGAACATTACCAAAGATCACAAACCTGTTCCCGAACTGCGGGATCTATTCGAGATATTCATCGGGAATACAAACGGACTGGTGGTGCTGAACGCGGACTGCCCCGAAGCTTCGACATTGGATCGGTGCGGAAAAGCAACAGTAACCTTTTCACTTAAGGGGAATGGCGATTTCAATGCAGGCGGCGTGGAATTGAAACCGCTTTCGAGCACATTTCGCGTAAACGGAATCCCATGCAGGCTGAATGTGCCCGGAGCGCACAACGTGTCCAATGCCCTGGCGGCCGTGGCCGCTTGTCGCCATTTCGATGTCCCGGAACGTGTGGCTTTCGAGGCGCTGGAACAATTTAAAGGGATTGCGCGCAGATATGACATTGTAGGCCGCGCCGGTGGCATAACGGTCATCGATGATTTCGGGCACAACCCGGACAAGATACGCGCCACATTAAAAACACTGGCGCTTGGCGCGCAGCGCAACCTGCTGTTCTTCCAGTCCCACGGGTTCGGCCCAACGCGTTTTATGCGCCAGGAACTGGTGTCCGTGTTTTCATCGCATATGAAGAAGAACGATATCCTGTTTGTTCCGGAAATATATTATGCGGGCGGCACAGCCGACAAAAGTTTAAGCATGTCAGACATTGCCAAAGACATACAATCATCGGGTCTGGAAGTGATATTCAGAGACAAGAGGGCGGATCTGGCGCCTTTGATAGCCGATGCCGGGGCGCCCGGCGATATCGTGTGCGTGATGGGTGCGCGTGATGATACGCTCACCCATTTTTGCAGAGATATTCTTAATCACCTTCGGGAGCTTCATCCGGATGAATAACTGGCTCAGGATTTCTGTTATCCTGATCTGTGGCATGGTTTTCTCCGGCCTCGTGCTGTTTTTCTATTTCATCTTCGTAAGCAGATAACTCGGGCGGCAGGTAATTGAAGAAAATGGGCCCTGCGCCGTGCATCCGCTGTGTGTTTGTCCTCTTGAAAACCCCAAAACCTGGCGGCAATTCAAAGACCTGCAGGCTTGGCCGCTCAATCGCGGGCGCCATGCGGAACGCCGTTTGCCCGGGCACGGATTTGATAACGATAGTCTCGGGCACGAATGTGCGCATCCGGTTGTGTTTTTCCACGGGAACGTAATAAATCATCCGGCCCAGAAGAGCGGGGCCCAGGATCTTTTTGTCAAACTGATGCATGTACATCGAATCATTTCCGCTCGGAGCCATCTGCGCCATAAGGAAAAAATACGATACATTGCCATACTCAAGCGGAACCAGCCCGGGCAGGAACTGCTGGCTCCACTGATTCTGGTTTTGAATGCTTACGTCGCGGCAGTAGAAGCGCAGAACTGGCTCGTACCGTTGCATAATTTCGTTTTCGACAACCAGCACCTTTTTGCCTGGTGATGAGCGGATGTGCTCGCACATGGGTTGGAAACGGTTGTACCCGAATTTCAGCGCGCCAAGCACCATGAGGGATTGCACGAGGCCGAGTGCGGCGGCAAGAACAATCACGGCGCCGCCCACGGCTTTCCACCGGAATTCCGACAGGAACCGGCCCACGGTGATGCACAGGAAAGGCGCCATGGGCAGCATGTAATAGGTGTGCTTATGTACAAATAGAAAGAACAATCCATACAAAAGAAGCGGCCAGAGCACGATGGGATGCTGGCGATGCCGGCTGAAAACATTGCTGATCAGGGCGGACACTCCCAGAATGCACAGTGCCGGTCCCAATCCAAAAAACATCTCGGCCGCGAGTGTGGCCATTGCGGACAAAGAGGGAATTTCCGCAGTGTTCAACGCCCCGTAACGGTTGGCGGCGAACAGAACGGCCGGGTCCTTAATTATATGGTACAGATAGAAGTGGCCTGGGATAACGACCAGTATGCCAAGGAATATAAACAGCCGTTTTGTGTTGACGATTTTCCATTGATTATTAATAAGTTCTGAAATGGCAAGGGCCGCCAGAGCCATAATAGCAACCTGCTTGGTGAACAGGGCGCCCCCGAACATAATTGCGGAAAAAATCATGGTGCCGGGATTCTGGTTGCGCAAATACTGGACATAGAAATGGAATCCATAGAGCATGAGGCATAGGAACATGCCGTCGGCCTGCACATTGCGCGCGGTGAGCACGAACACCGGGCACACGGCCAGAAGGGCGGCTGCGGAGAGGCCTGCGCGCAAACCGTAAAGGGCATTGCCGATGTAAAACGTCATTAACACGCACAGCAGGCCGGTTATGATCGGAAAAAGCCGGAAAGCCCATTCCTGCCCGCCGAATATGGCATAGGTGACATTCAACGTATAAGAGAACAAAGGGGGAACATTGAGGTCCAGAGTGTCTGTATAGGGGTGGGGTTCAAACCATGAAAAGAATTCATAATTTTGCGCTTCCAGGGAATACCAGGCTTCATTAAATGCCAGGTATCCATCGTACGGAGCATTGGGGCGTGAAGCCAGCAGCGCAAGGCTCAATAGCGATATCATCGCCATGAACAGTATTGTTGTAACTCGTTCCGTTTTCATTGGCGTCGCCGTTTCGCGCTCATTATATCGGATCGAAAATTGTTTGTCATTATTACCGGGGGCTGAAACAAAGGGGGCTTGCGCCGCAAATTCAGTTTCCGCACACGTGTGTTTGCTGTTGCCTTCGCACACCCTGGCGTGCGCCGCGCCTGCGAAGCTCCCTGGAAATCATATCCACAGTCTTTTTCTTTTCCATGGCCCACCGGGGCGCGAGCAGGATATCGGACGGCCCGTCTGCGGTGAGGCGCTGAATCACCATGTCCGGGTCAAGCAGTTCGAGATAATCGCAAACCAGAGCCACGTATTCTGTGCGGTTGAAAATGGCCACTTTGCCCGCCAGATACAGTGCCTCAAGAGGCGTGTCGCGCAGCACGTGCAACAAATGGATTTTTATGCCGTGTACGCCAAGGTCCGACAAAAATGCGGCGGATTGCAGCATCATATCCCGTGTCTCACCGGGAAGGCCGAGAATAACATGCGTGCAGATGTGAAGCGCAGGATATTTTTGAATGCGCTTTACTGCATCCACGAAATCGGCGACCGTGTGGCGCCTGTTGATTTGCACCAGTGTGGCGTCGTGTATGGACTGCAACCCGAGTTCGATCCACACGTGATATCCCCGCGCCGCATAATCCGCGAGAAGCGCCAGCACATCGTCTTCCAGGCAGTCAGGACGCGTGCCCACGGACAGGCCCACCACATCCGGGTGCGCCAAAGCTTCGTCATAGGCTGCCTTGAGTTGTTCATAGGGGCCGTATGTATTGGTGTAAGCTTGAAAGTATGCAATGAATTTTTTTGCTTTGTAGCGCTTTGTGATATGGGTGATGCCAGTTTCCACCTGTTCGCGCACACTCATGCGCGCGCGGCGCGTATTGGGGCTGAATCCCTGGTTGTTGCAATAGATGCAGCCGCCTGTGCCCAGGGTGCCGTCCCGGTTCGGGCATGTAAATCCGGCATGAATAGAAATCTTATATACTTTTTCTCCCAAAGTTTCCTTGAGGAAATCACCAAAGGCGCGGTAGCGTTTGTCGTTGTCCGTCATCACACGCTAGTATAATGTTAGGCTGTTGCCAGAAACAAGCAAACCCGGATTATTGATCCTGTGCAATATTGAAATGCGCAGGCGTTGCGCCACGGAACACGCTCGAAAAATTCACCAGCGATGCTTTTTGAGTTTCTTCTTGTTCAGGTGGTTTTTAAAATAATCGATCATCACATCCAGGTATTCGGGTACAGCGGGACACTCAAGGCCTGTGCCATTGAGCGCCGCGAGCGTATTGTTGAAATCATATTCCACGGGCAGGTGCGTGTAGGGAAACGATTCCTTGAGCACACCGAATGATTTTTCGATAAACGGAATGTCGAGCAATTTGCCCATAAGCCCGGGTGGCAGTTTGAGTACGGGTTTGAATTTGCCCCAGCGCTCGCATGCAAGGTCGAAGAAATCATCATAGAGCAGGGCGTTGGGATCGCCCACATGGAATACTTTGCCTGAAGCATTGGCGTTTTCATAGATGGCGGCAATAGCGTCGGTCACGAAATCCACGGGCGCGATATGGCATTTGGTGTTGCCTGATTTTTGGATGGCTATGTGTAGATTGCGGGAAATCATCACGAACCCGTAATAAGGCCCGTCAATTTTTTCAATCTCCCCGGAAACGCTGTCTCCCACTACTATGGTGGGCCGGAAAATGATTGTGGGAATGCGGTCGCGGTATTCGCGCACAATGCTTTCGGCTTCGAATTTGGAGGATTCGTAATAGTTTTTGAATTTTTGTCCGATATTGAAATCTTCTTCGGAAAACAGGCCCTTGTGGACGCCTGAAATGGACGTGGTGCTCATGTAGCCCAGCCGGCGCAGGTTGGGAAGGGCGGCAAGCAGTTCCATTGTGTTGCGCGTGCCCTGCACATTGATCCGTTCGCCAATGGATTTATCCAGAGCCAGATTGTACGCAGCCGCCAGGTGAAACGCATCCGTGCAGTTCAGTTTGAGGGCCTCGATATCCTCGGCGATCAGGCCCACATTCGGTTGTGTGATATCCCCGACAGCATACGAGAGTTGCGCCTTGCAATCGGGAATGCTTTGGAAATCAGCAATCAGCGTTTCTGTTTCCTGCACGAATTTCTCCTGTGTGAGGAGAACGATGTGCATGTTCTTTTCCAGGAAATTGGCGATGATCCTTTTTCCGAGAAAACCATTGCCGCCGGTGAACAGCATCGTGCGTTCGGCCATGAGATCCGCCTCTCTCATAATCTTTGATAGCATATTTATTGTACGGGATGAAGGGTCAGAGAATCAACATGGCGTCGCCGAAACTGAAAAACCGGTAGTGTTGCTCAACGGCTTCTGCATACGCGCGCATGACCTTGCCGCGGCCCGCCAGCGCGCTCACCATCACAAGCAGGGTGGAGCGCGGCAAATGAAAATTGGTGAGCAGGGCGTCAACGACTTTATACTTGTAGCCGCTGTGGATGAAAAGATCGGTGCGCGCAGAATACGGCTCGGTCTTGAGTTCGCCGCAGTGCGTGGCCCAGGATTCAAGGGTGCGCACGGATGTGGTGCCCACGCAGACCACGCGGCGGCCGTGTGCGCGCGCCCGGCACACGGCTTCTGCTGCGAACTGCGGCACATGGATGAATTCCGTGTGCATGCGGTGGTCCGCCACATCTTCCACGGAAATCGGCTGAAACGTGTCCATGCCGATATGCAGTGTGACCTCCGCTGTTTCCACCTTTTGCTTCAAGCGTTCCATAAGCTCGGGAGTAAAATGCAGCCCCGCCGTAGGCGCGGCCGAGGACCCTGTCTCCTGGGCGTAAATGGTCTGGTAACGGTTGGGGTCGTCCACTTTTTCTTTGATATAGGGGGGCAGGGGAACGACCCCGCAGCGGTTGAGGAAATCGAATAACGGTTCGCGCAGCAGCAACTCAAAATGGATTACTCCATTATCCTTTTTGCAAAGCGTGCGGCACACGGTATTTCCAGTTTCAGGATGAAAAAGTTCGGTTCCGGGTTTGAGCCGTTTGCCCGGCCGCGCCAGGGCGCTCCATACCGGGTGGCGGGCCGACTCATGGCTCACCTGCTCCAGAAACAGTAATTCGACATCCGCCCCTGAATCCTTTTTTAAAAATACGCGGGCCGGAAATACGCGGGTATTGTTGAAAACCCACACGTCGCCGGGCAATGTAAAATCAAGGATATTCTGGAATGTGAGATGCCGGATTTCACCGGATGCGCGGTCAAGAACAAGCAGGCGCGACGCCGCGCGATCCGCTAAGGGAGTCTGTGCGATCCGTTCCTGCGGCAGTTCGTAATCATACAGGGAAAGGGGTTCGCGCGCCATGGCGTGTCAGGCCTGCAATGCCTGCATGACAATGGTGCGGCCTTTTTCCAGGGCGTCGGGAATTTTCGAGGCGTCTTTGGCCCCGGCCTGAGCCATGTGCTTTTTGCCGCCGCCGCCTCCGCCCGCAACCTGGGCAACATCCTTGATCAGCTTGCCCGCATCCAGTCCTTTTTCCACGAGTTCATCGGAAAACGCTGTGAGAAACATGACCTTGCCCTGGTGCTCGGCGCCCAGAATAACGGCGTAGGATTTGGCTTTGACTTTGATGTCATCGTAGATGGACAGCATGCCGTTGCGATCCACATCCTGGAGTTGCTGCACAACCAGAGTGGTATCATTAATCTGCTCGGCCGCAGCCATGAAGTCCGCGGCTTCTTCCAGGGCTTTGGCCTGTTTGAGTTTGTTCAGTTCTTTATTGAGTGCATCCTTTTCCGCGGCGATATTTTTCACAGCGTGGGGCAGTTGCTCTTCGGTAACGCGCAGGCTCGCGGCGGCCTCTGAAAGCGTGCCAAGCCGGCTGTTGATAAACTCCATGGCGCGCGGGCCGGCGAGGGCCTCGATGCGGCGCATGTTGGAGCCGATGGCGCGCTCATCAACAATCTTGACCGGGCCGATAAATCCCGTATTGTGCACGTGCGTGCCGCCGCACAGTTCCTTGCTGAAATCGCTGATGGACACCACGCGCACTTCACTGCCGTACTTTTCTCCGAACAGGGCCATGGCGCCTTCTTTCTTGGCGCTGGCAATGTCCTTGACCTCGGACTGCACGGGTTCGCACGCCATGACGCGCGCGTTCACAATATCTTCAATCTGCTGTATTTGCTCTTTGGTGACCTGCTCATTGTGCGTAAAATCGAAGCGCAGCTTGTCCGGCCCCACAAAGGAACCGGCCTGGGCTGCATGTTCGCCCAGCACCGTGCGCAGGGCCGCGTGCAGCAGGTGTGTGGCCGTGTGGTGGCGCATGATGTTGTCGCGGCGTGAAGTATCCACGGAAAGAGTGACCGCGTCGCCGGGCTTGAAGGAACCGTCCACCACCTCGCAGCGGTGAATCATGATTTTGCCTTCGACCACGAATGTATCCGTGACAGTGGCGTGTGCGCCGGGGGCCGTGATTTCACCGGTGTCGCCTATCTGGCCGCCCATCTCGCCATAGAACGGTGTGGATTCTGTAATCACATCCACCTTGCCGCCCTTGGAAACCGAGTCTACTGATTTGCCATCCACAACCAGGGACACGATTGTGGTGTCTTCACTGATTCGGTCGTAACCGTGGAACACGCCCGCATCTTTGTCATCAGAGGCCGCGCGATACACAGCCTCGGCATCTTCCACAAACACATCGCCGTCCATTTTAGAGCCCTTGCGCGAACGGTCGCGCTGCTCGGCCATGGCTGCGTTGAATTCGTCGCGGTTAACGCCAGCGTATCCGAGTTCGAAAACAATGGATTCTGTTTCCTCCAAGGGAAGACCGTACGTGTCATATGCCGTAAACGCAATATGCCCGTCTGCAAGTTCATTCTTATCCGTAGCATTGCCCATGTGCGTGGACAGGAAATTGCGCCCCTGGGTGAGGGCTTCGGAAAACTGCTCTTCTTCCTTTTTGATGATGTTCTGAACAAAGGAAAGCTTTTCCTGGATTTCCGGGTAATGCACGCCCAGGGTCGCGGCCACAGCGTCAACGGCCTGATTGATGAACGCGGTTTCCAGTCCCAGGGACCGGCCATTGAGCGCGGCGCGGCGCAGGATTTTTCTCAGCAGGTATCCGCGGCCCTCGTTTGATGGGAACACGCCGTCGCAGATAAGGAAAGCCGAGCCGCGCAGGTGATCGGCGATCACGCGGAACGGCACGGGGTTGTCTTCGTATTTTTTGCCGGTGATGTCTTCAAGCCGTTTGATGATGGGCATAAACAGGTCTGTTTCAAAATTGGTGAGAGCGCCCTGGAGCACGGACGCCACACGTTCAAGGCCGCTGCCTGTGTCGATATTCTTGTTGGGCAGGGGGGTAAGCTTGCCGCCGTCGTGGCGCTCGTACTGCATGAACACCAGGTTCCAGATTTCAATGTGGCGGTTGCAGTCGCAGGAAGGATCACAGTCCGGGCGCCCGCATCCGCGCTCGGAGCCGAAGTCATAAAAGATTTCCGAGCAGGGGCCGCAGGGACCGTTGGGGCCTTTGCTGGGCGCGCTGGCGGGCCAGAAGTTTTCACTCTCCCCGAACCGGAAAATCTTTTCCCCGGGGATTCCGATTTTATCCCTCCAGATGTCATACGCCTCCTGGTCATCCTTGTACACGGAAATGCGCAATCGGTCCGGTGAAATATTGAGGTGCTCATTGCCGGTTAAAAATTCCCAGGCCCAGGTGATGGCTTCTTCTTTGAAGTAATCGCCGAACGAAAAATTACCGAGCATTTCAAAAAACGTATGGTGGCGCGGGGTGCGCCCCACTTCTTCGATATCTTTTGCGCGCAGGCATTTCTGGCTGGTGGTGAGGCGTGTGCTCGGGGGTTTCTTGAGAGCCAGGAAATAGGGCTTGAACTGGACCATGCCGGCGCTGGTTGTGAGCAGTGTGGGGTCTTCGGGCACCAGGGACGAACTGGGGTGGCGCAGGTGACCTTTGGATTCATAGAATGCGAGAAATTTTTCGCGGATTTCCTGTGACTTCATGGTGCATAATCCTTTCATTTTTGGAGCGGGCTCTGGCGATTGGAAACGTGCGGGGCCGCGGGGATGCGGTCCGTGGGACGTGCGGGAGCCCCGGCCCGGCTACTTGCTGAGAATGCGTTTGAGTTTCTGGAGGGCCTGGGCCTGCACGCGCGATATCTGCATTTGCGACACGTTCATCATTTTGGCGATCTGCGCCTGCGACATGTTCTTGAAATACCGGTTGAAAATCACGAACTTTTCATCATCCTTGAGTTGCTTGAGCCCAGTCTGCAGGCTGAGCCTGTCGCTGAGCATTTCAATCTTGCGGTCGAAAGTGCCAACCATGTCGGACAACGAGGTGGTTCCTTCGCCCGACGAATTATTGATTTCCTTATCCAGGGACACCACATTGTATGACTGGAGCGCTTCATGCGCTTCGAGAATTTCTTCAACCGTGTACCCTGTGTATTTTGCGATATCTTCGTAAGTGGGCGGGTGGTCCAGCTCCTTGGTGAGCTGTTCCACGGAGCGCGTGATGTGAATATTGATGTCCTTGATGCGGCGCGGAACCTTGATGGACCAGGTCTTGTCGCGGAAGAACCGCTTGATTTCGCCCAAAATGGTGACCGTGGCGAAGGTCGTGAATTCCACGCCTTTTTCCGGGTCGAAGCGGTCCACGGCGTTGATAAGGCCAAGGGTGGCCACAGAGGAAATATCATCATGCATTTCGCTTCGATTGGAAAAACGTTTGACGAAAAAAGGCACTAAGTGCATATATGCATCAATGAGTTTTTCGCGAAGCGCGGGATCGCGCGATTCCGCAAAATCCTCGAACATGGCGCCCGTGTGTTTGGCTTTTTGAGATTTATCTGAATCAGTCAAATTTCGGCGGTCCTTCAGCTATTGAGAATTCTGCACATGGTTACTTTGGTGCCTTTGCCCGGCTCGGTGGTTACCGTGACATCGTCCATAAGAGTCTGGATGAGCAGGAACCCCAGGCCGCGTTCATCTTCTTCGGGACTTTGATCGGAGTCTATGGAAGAATCGAAACCCTTGCCCGTGTCGCTGATTTCAAAGACGATGCGGTCGCGGTCGTGCCAACAGCGGATTGTCAGAGACCCTTCTTCATCCGGGGCGAACGCATATTGCATGGCATTGTTGCAGGCCTCGGATACAGCGACTTTGACATTTTCCACTTCTTCGATATTGAAGGGCAGGCGCGACATGTAGCCCGACACAAGGAGTCGCACCACGCGCAGGAACTCCGGCTGGTTCGGAACCTTGACTTCAACCAGAGATTTCTGGATACCCGTGGAACTGGCCATGGGCGTGGTCCTCCTTCACTTAAATTTGGCTGCCGCTTCATCCACGGTCTTGTAAATGGCGAAAACATTGTGCAGGCCCGTGATGTTGAACAGGTTGGAGATGCGCTCGGATTCAAAGACCAGCACCAGTTCGCCCGCTTTTTCCGCGCAGCGCCGCTTGATGCCGATGAGAATTCCAAGGCCCGTGCTGTCAATGTACTTGACATTGTTGAGGTCCATAATGATGCGCGCTTCGCGCTCCTGCTCGATGACCTGGGACACGTGTTCCTTGAGCTGCTTCACGCTGTAAAGATCGATTTCGCCCGTGATGGCCAGAACAATGTGATTGTCTTTTTTCTGATTGTCGAAACTCAGATCCATGGCCGCCTCCTTTGCCCCAAGACTGAGGGTTTCATTTTCACGGAAACGCACTTTCCGCCGTTTCCTGTTGAACGCTATTCAGTATATATGAATTAAATATCTCTGACAATAACTAAAGATTTTGTTGTTCTATATAGAATGCACCGCACATTGCATATGCACCTTGTTCCAAGCCGCTGCCTTGCCTATAATTTTATTGATAGTCCTCAAAAAGCAAGAAACGGAAGATTGCACAATGGACAACCCCAAGACCCGCCCCAACATCCTGCTTCTGGCCACAACGCTGATTGTTGTCGGACTGTCCATCTACGGATTGTACACGTCCCTGCACCTCGTTGACATTCATTACCGCGAACCCGGCCGCACCGAGCAGTTCTTTAAGGATTTCCCAATACTGAAATTTCTGGAATCCAGCGTGCCCGCCAAATATAAAATTCCATTGCCAGAGCCGGAGCCTGCCAACACAGTAAAAGATACCGCTGAACAGGAGCTTGAGCAGCATTACAATGTTTTCGGCAATTTTGAAAATCCCGACTCACCCGCGCCGGGCAGCGAACCCGTGGTTGAAGAGGAACCCTACCAGGATCCCTTTGAGGACATTCAGGCCCAGGATCCGAAAAAGTGGATTGAGGAACAACAGGCGGCCATTGGCGATGAGACCTGTGATATCGATGAAAAACACAGTTGCACCACAGTGGACCAGAGCGAGTATTCATCCGTGGGCGGCATCGCAGTGTCCGTGATCGGCGTGGCCGGATACTGCGCCATGATCGTGCTCGGGCTGATCATTCTGGCACAGCGCCCCGCGCGCCCCAATGTTTTTGTAGCCCTCGTATGGATCGGGGCTATTATCGGCTTTGCTTATTCCATGCACCTGACGTATATAGAAGCCTATGAAATTAAATCCTTTTGTCCCTACTGCGTAAAATCCGCCTGGGCCATGACCGGTGTTTTCGCTGCTGTGCTGGCACAGGTTATTGCGTTTGAAAGCAAAGACTGAATCGAGACTCAATCAGATATGTCCATACTAAAACCGGGCCACTCGGCCCGGTTTTTAGTGTATAGCATTTTGCTGATAGATCATCCGCTCACTTATGTCCGAAATTCAGGTCCGCCTCGATGCGGACCTTCCTGGTATCGTACGGGTTTTTTGCGGGGTCCCATGCATTGATCCAGCGGTAGGGTGTTTCCTCAAGCAGCCAGGGCCAGGCCGCGGCGTTGTTGAACTCGTCGGCGGCTTTTACGTTATACATCAGGCCCTGGTGGTCCAGGGCAAGATTGATGCTGAATAGTCCCGGACCCGCGGGTTCCATATCCATGCTCTGCCAGGGCGCCTGTGTGGGCAGGGCTTTGTAGAAAATCTTAATTTCACGAATGTCGCTGTCGTCATGGACTTTAACAGAAATTTGCGCGGATTTTCCGTAATCCAGAACATCCACAGATTGCAATGAAATTATGGGCGGATTTGTTTCTCCGGCAAATGACACGGTAACGAATTTCAGCTTCTCCATTTTTTCAACGCGTTTGAGTTCGTTGGTGATGTTCTTGGCGTCGTTGTAAAGATAATCCTCAATATCGAACTGCACAGACCCGTGTTTGATGGCGCGGCCCGAAGGGTAACGCGCCTTGAGATCGCCTTTTTGCACATCGATAAAATACTCGATCTGTCCTCTTGCGAAATTCGCGGGAATGTACGCTTCGTAAATGTGTTCAAAATCCACTGGTTTCATGACCAAATCGGTCCATTGATCTTCGGAACCGGCGGCGCGGAAATGCAGCACGGGCTTGGCGTCGATATTGAACATGGAAGCGCTCAAACGCAGAGGCTGGCCCTGTTCACCGCGATATACAGAGCGGTGGCGGATGGCCGGGCCCTGGGTTTCTGAGATCGCGTCTTTGAGTGTTTTATCCATTTCCTCAATATCTTTTTTAAGCAGCGGCGCCAGTTCACGCCATGTGAACGTGGATTTTTCATTCACAAAACGGCGCATGCGCAGGGTATCGAGAATCTGGCCGTAATTGGTTTCACCGGTGGCGCTGAGCGCATCCCAGGCCTTGTGCGCTTTGCCGGTATACAGGCGGGCTTTGCTTAATTCATCCAGATCGTATGTCTGGTAAAAGAAGCCAAAGTGTGTGGCCGCGCGGATTTTGTTGCTGTAATAATGCGCCAGGGCTGTGAGGCAATCCAGCTCAATGAGCAGGTCCTTGAATTCAGAATTCTTTTGGGTGTCGATAAGTGGTTTGGCTCGCCCGGCCGCGGCATTGGCCTGCGCCGCGAAGTCGTCCAGCATGTCCGCGGTCTCGTAGGGGCCCAGTTTGGCGTCGCGCAGGGGGCCGTCGAAAAGGGTCCAGCGCACGTATTCGTCGATGGCGCGTATGTTGTCAAAATCCAGAGGCGTATTGTTCATGAAATCGAAGAGGCTGCCGCCGGTCTCGTACTCGGGCGCCATATTGCGGTGGTCGGGTCCAATACAACGGTAACTGTAAATGAGTGGCACGATGCGGCTCATCTGCACCACGGTTTCATACACATCCTCGGCCGCGGCGTCGCCAAAATGTTTTTTAAAACGGTTCACCCACACGGATTCGGATGTAGACGTGTCATAGGCTGTGCGGCCCCAGACCATGTACCAGAACCAGTTGCGCTGGTGGTCCCAGGTGAAATAATCGAACTGTGCCGGATCTTTGTGGAAATAGTCGGTCATGGGGTAGTAGCTGGTCATGGGCTCCATGGAAAATCCCGCGGCGTCGCCGAACTGCACTGTGCGCATGGAGCGCGCCGCGAACACGGGATCGCCCCAGCGGAACAGGCGGTGTGTGCCGTTGGAACGGATCTGCCACAGGATTTTGTAATTTCGCGGATAATTCGTGTAATCCTCCCAGGTGTAGGAAGGGGCCGAGTTCTTGCGGATGCTGGTCATGGCGTGGTAGGGCAGGCCGAGTTGTTCGCCGTTATATTTGATTTCAATGAAGAATCGGCCCGGATACGCGTCGGCGATGCCGCGCACATGAAACGGATTGGCTTGCCAGGAGCGGGTAAACAGGTTGATGTCGCGCGAAGCGTTTTCCACACCGCGCAGGTAGCTGTCCTGGAAGAATTCCTCGGGGCGTCCGCTTTCGCCGATGCGGAACCCGATCATCCAAAGGTCCGGCACGCTGTCAATCATTTTGGTGGCCATTTCCGCGGTGTAGTCGGCCAAATCCTTGTCCGAAGGTTCTTCCTTGCTTTCATCGGCGCTCGTGAGATGCCAGCTTGCGTGATAGCTCATAAGCGACGTGCGGATTCCGCGGTCCTTGGCCATGGCCACAATTTTCTTGAACATATCGAGATTCCTGGCGGCCTGGGCTGCGTCGATGCCCACGTCCGGGAATTTGTCGCTTTTCATCATATACAGGTAGCAGTTGGGGAAAAAGGTGCTGATCAGCTCGTACATGGCGTGGATGTCGAGCAGGTTGTACCGGTCATAGGACAGTTCGTCCAGATACGTTTCCCAGAATTTTTCATCGTAGTACCAGGAATCGGGGTCATTGAAAGCGTCCACGTGGAAAAAGGGATTCACGGCGCGGATTTCCATGGAGGGCGTGTGTACACCGGTGGGAACCTGCGCGGCAAAGGACGCCGGGTTGCCGGCGGCTTCCATGGAATCCGCGATATCATAGGCCGCGTACATGGCGCCCACGGCATCGGTTCCCGCGGCGTAAATGTATGGCGGTTTTGAGAAAATCACATAGGATTCAGGCGTTTCGGGAATTTCCAGGCCCGCATCGCGCAGGATGGATTTGAGCCGCCTGTTGCCATGCGCCACATCCAGGATCACAATGGGGTTGTTTCCCGTGGGGTCTGCGTCTTTGGCGTCCACCACGGCCATGCCCATGCTTTTGGCGGTGCGCTCCAGATACGCCGCACCGTGCCGCAAGGGAGCTTCTTCATTATCCGTGTTCGACAAAAAGAGAATGGCGGCCTGCGATGCCGCGCTCATGATCAGAATGAATGCGGCGGCGGCAATGGTTGCTGTAAATGTTTTTTTCATAATCGGGTCCCTCCCGGGCCGTGTTCCGGCAAAGGAATTCTATCGTACGCATGCTATTCAATTCAAGCGGAAACCTGCGGCTATTTTTAATGGACTATATAAAAAAGGATTCGGCAGCGGGCGCCTATGGACTGGAAACTCGTTTACAACGTCATCAGCATCCCCCTCGTGAACGCATTCGTGGGGTGGATTACCACGTACCTCGCGATTCTCATGATTTTCCGCCCGCGCGAGCCGCGTAAAATCTTCGGCTTCACGGTGCAGGGCATTGTGCCCAAGAAGCGGCACATGATCGCCATGAGCATCGGCCGCAGCGTGGAACGCAACATGATCAACATGGACGATTTTCAGGGCCTCATCGACCAGGTGGATCTGGAGCTTGAAATCGGGAAAATTGTCGATAAATACGTTGATGAAAAATTCTCGCCAGCCAGTGAGAAATCATTCGTGGGGCGCAGCTACAACGCGGCCATGGGCGCGGTCAAGGGCCAGACCAAGGCGTACCTCACAGCGGAAATACAGAAAAACGCCAACGCGGTTATCAAATCATTCGTGGACAGGCTTGAGACGGAATTCGATGTGCAGGCCATTGTGGCTGAAAAAATCAACGGGTTCGATCTGGAACAGTTGGAAGACGTTGTCCTGGGTTTCACCAAGGGCGAGTTCAAATTTCTTGAAATCATGGGCGGCGTATTCGGATTTATCATCGGGATTGTGCAGGTTGTGATACTGCTGGTCATGCAGTTTGTGTGAGAATTTCGCTAAAGCAACTGGCGCATCTAATCCGATTCCGCATCTCCGCACGGGTTGCCTCTGATTCCCAGGTCCATTTTTTCCTGAATTGAAATCATAAGGATTCCGGCCAGGAACAGAATCACGCACACGATTCCGAAGACATCCCCGTATTTTGTGTAGAACGTTGTGTCCGTGCGCGGGTACATGGCGCCGTGAATGTTCTGGCGTTCAAAAAGTTTGGACGCGGCTGTGACTCTGCCGTTGGGATCGATGATCACAGTGAGGCCGGAATTCGAGGACTGGGCCAGCCAGCGGCGGTTTTCAATGGCGCGCAGGCGCGCCAGGGCCACGTGCTGGGCCGCCGCGGGCGAGAACTTGAACCAGGCGTCGTTTGTCACCACAAGGAGCATTTCAGCCCCGTTGCGCGTCATGCTGCGCGCGATGTGAGGCACCATGCTCTCGAAACAGATGAGCGGCCCCACACGCCCATATTGTGTTTTAATAAGCTGGTAATTCCTGCCGCGCGCCGTGTCATCCTGGTATACGGCATTGTCGAACCATTTTTTGAGTGCGGGAACCTGCGACAGTTCTTTGCGCCAGGGAATGAATTCCCCTCCGGGCACGAGCTGCATTTTATCATACCGGCCCAGATACCGGCCATCCTCGGAGATGCCGATTACGGAATTATAGTTTTCGATAAACACGCCGGTGATGAGTGTGGCTCCGGCCAATCTCAGGCGCATCGCGGTTTCGGGGCGGGGCGCCATATCATCCTCAAGCAGCCACTGGTCTGGCAGCACGCTTTCCGGCCACACAATCACATCCGGATCATACGCACCCGAGGCCGCGGTCATGGTCATGCTCCAGAACACATCGTACATGTGATCCAGGGAGGAAACGATTTCACCCTCGATGGCGTCCAGTTTCTGTTCCTGCCCGAAGCCGGGCTGCACCATGGCCAATTTCATGGGCTCGCGTTGCGGGGTGTTCTTGCGCAAAAGCGAAGATGCGCCATAAAGCAAAGATATGAGGAACAGGATGCCGGTGATTGCAAACGGAATTCTGTAATGTGCTGCGCGGCCCGCCAGGGTTTGGTATAGAATGGCATTGCACATGACCACAAAGAATGAAATGCCGTACATGCCAGTAAAGGATGCGAGTTGCAGAATCACGAGATTCTCGGCCTGAGACACGGCAAGAGACCACCACGGGAATGCGAATGCGCCGTAGGACATCATGAGTTCCAGAGCCACCCAGCCCAGGGCCGGAATGAACAGGGCCAGGGGCGAGCGCCGGTCCAGAGCCCAGCCGGCGGCCAGGCCCCAGGGGATGAATATCACGGGAATCACAACAAGGAAACCCAGGTAGCCCACCCAGGCCGGGGAGCGCGCATGGCAGAACCAGTAGAACAGGATGCCGAAAAAACAGACCCCGAATAAATAGGAAATCAGCGCGCGCGCAAATGGCCGGCGTCCGCTGAGCGCAAAAAACAAAGGCGCAAGCGCAACCCAGGGCAAAAGATAGATATTGAAATTAGGGAACCCGGAAACCAGGAGAGCGCCGCCGATCAGAGGCGCGGCAAAGGGCAGGATACGCGCGAAAACCCGGGATTTCAAACCGCGGAGATACCCCATTCTACAAATGCTTTGGCGCGCGATTCAACGATTTCAATGAGATTGTCCACACCCAGCGCCTTCATGGAATTCAGGGGAGCGGACTGCACGCCCACTACAATGATATGCTGCTTGGTGCGCGTTGTCTTGTAGTACATTGTCACGAGCGTGCCTATGCCGGTGCTGTCGATGAAATCCACGGAAGACAGATCAATGATAATGCGTTTGCGCTTGACCCGATTGAAAATGGATGTCAGCTCACCGTGGTTTGTGTAATCGATGTTCGGTGTTTTTGCCTCAATGATAAAAACACCTTCCCGCTCTTCGGTGGCAAAATCGTGGTTCATGGGATTGCCGCACCGGCTGCAGAAATTATTGGTGCTGGGAACAACGTGCCCGCAGTTGCCGCAAAACATGGCCGCATCACCTCACTGGTTGAACATTCTAATATGAAATCAATGACAGATCTATTATACCCGATCAATGGGTTGTCAAACGAGTGTGTGCCGGGAACAAGTTTATCGGCGCCCGGCAAAGGAATATGCTATATTAATAAACAGTTATGAACAGGAACGCGGATCGGACAGTGGAAACACGGAATGCGGAACAAACAGAAGCCCTGGGCCGCGCGCTGGGTGAAAACGCGCGCGCCGGGCTGTATCTGGCGCTTACCGGGGAACTGGGCGGCGGCAAAACCACATTCGTGCGCGGCCTGGCCGCAGGCCTGGGCGCTGCCGGGCGCGTGGCCAGCCCCACGTTTGTAATCATGCGCGAGTACCGCGGGCGCCTGCCCCTGTTTCATTGCGATTTCTACCGCCTGGAATACGGCGGCGATATCACGGAACTGGAGCTGGAAGACTGCCTGGAGCAGGGGGTCGTGGCCGCGGAGTGGGCCGACTTATTCGAACCGCCTCAGGGTGCGCACGTGTTGTCCCTGCATTTCGAGTGGACCGGAGAAGAGACCCGGCGCATCACGCTCAAGGCCCATTGTCCCGCCGCAGTAAAATTGCTGGCGCAACTCAATATGAAATTTCCATAGCCATCTCAATAGTGCAACAAAGCAATTGCCCGACAGATTTATGCCGGGGCATTGCCTGTTGATTTTTCAGATGGATTCTCAAGGCCTCTTTATAAAAGGTTCCTTTAGGCGTCGAAGAAGTTTCAACAGCATGAACTCATGGCCCGGTGCACAATTCGGGTTTCGCAACAGTGCTTTCAAGGCCATAGGATTTTTTCAGAAGCACGAAATCTTCGATATCGATAATTTCATCTCCATTGAGATCCAGATCCCCATTGTAATTCCCGTCGCCTTTTGTGGAGCCATAAGGCTTTTTGAGCAGGACTGCGTCCGTGATATCCACGATGCCGTCGCAGTTGAAATCGCCGGCTGGCGGGCCAGCGCCAAGGCGGATTGTGCCGGCATCGGTGGCGCCTGTTGCTGCGGCCACGGCCGTGGCCGCGTCGCGCCAGCCTTCACCGCCGGACAAAGTGCCCGGATAATAAAGGTATCCGGAACTTTCGGGAATCAATACACGGATGGTAAGGGTCGCGGTCGCGCCTTGGGGGATGGCTGCAAGGAATGAGCCGTCCGTGGCGGTTTGCGCCTGCCCCATTTCCTGGTCGCCGTTCATAAGCTTGATTGTGAAATCAGCGATAGGCGTATCCGGGTATCCGGAATCGGAAACCGTGCCCTGGGAAGTGTTATAAACGGCGAGCCGGCCCGTGACTGTGCGCGATGCCTGGGTTGTGACGGTTACGCAATTGCTGCGCGCGCTTTCGTATCCGTCCGCATTGATTGCCGTGGCCACATAAAATTTATAGGGCAGGATGCCGCTGTCAGCCATGGTCCAGTGTGAAGTTTTCGCGGGGATGGGTTCAGAATTCAGATTATAAAGAGTTTCGTGGCCGCACTCGCGCAAAGTATACACGTTGTAACTTGTCAGTCCTTTAATAGGCGTGCCGTCGGAATTGAGCGTGGGAGCAATCCAGGAAAACGCGATGCCGTCTCCGACGGACAGGGCCAATAGCCCGGACGGCGGCGCTGGCGCAACCTGTTTCTTAACATAAAAAACAAACGTGTCGCCAGTGTTTGCCCCATTATTGTCAGAGGCGCGTATTTCAATGTAGCTTTTGCCATTGGGCAACGCATTCCACATTGCATCCGGAAGTTTCCAGTCCGTGGTGAATCGTGCGGCGTTCACGTTTGTGGCCAGGGGCGTCCAGTCAACCAAATCCCCGCAGTGTCCATAATAGGAGCACGCGCGCAGCTCGATGTCCTTAATCAATGACCCGGAGAAATCCAATACATCGACATCGTAAGTCGCGGAATTGGCAGCGCGCGCAGTATCGTCACCGTCCGCATTATCAACGATGATCGGGCCTTTGCCGCAGGTGAGATGGGCGGGATACAAAGAATCTTGAATCTCGTCAGTATTGGGGTCCATGACCTTTGTCATTTTTGCAGCTGATTCACTGAGAAAGTTCAATTCGGCAATATTGTTTTGTGCAAACGAGTTAGCTGAGAAATTGAAATTCAAAAGAACAAAATTCGGATTGCTTTGGGGCCACGGATCCGCAGATATATTGGCCTTACCTCCGAAAACATAGGGAATGTATCCTAACAAAACTCCGGGACATTCAACTCCAGCTACGTCAGTAAAAAAACCATCTGGATCCAGGGTGCAGGCTGGATCTTGAAAGATATTGGAATCATATTTAATTCCCACTTGGAAACCGGCTACATAGGAAGTATGTGCGGGATCCTGTTGAAAAACCACTTTCACTGTTTGGGGTCCGGAGCAGGAATCGAATCGGATTAAGCTATGCTGCCCGTCGTAGGCATTGACCGCATCGGTGCAGGGTGTTCCGAAAATATTTACATTTGCAGGCAGGATGCACACAGCGGATTCGGCATGAACGGGTCCGCCAAGCAGGCACATGATGAATGCGCCAAGAATTGCACACAAGGGGAAATACACACTTGTCTCTTTTGGAGCAAATGCTTTCGGGAATCTATTCATGTCTCCCCCAGGGATATTAATTATTGCGGATCAAACGCGATACGGCTTCTGCCTCAAAAACTCCAACCATGTGTTCTTTTAATAAACGAGACGGCGTCAATATTTATTTCTGTTACCGTATTTTTTATTATACCACACGATTTAATGTCTAAAACGCATCCGGACAAATAAAGCTACGGAGTGCAGGGCGAGGGATCCACCGGGCTGCCGGGCAGGCCGAAGTTGGGCTTGATGAGCACGAAGTCGGTGATATCCACGGACTGGTCGCCGTTGAAATCCGCATTTACATTGTAGCCGTCTTCACCCAGGACTTTGCCGAAAGCGGGTCTGAGCAGAACCATGTCTGTTATATTCACAACCCAGTCGCAGTTGATATCTCCGGCCGTGGGGCCAACGCCAAGGGGCGCGGGATTCGCGGCTTTAAAAGCTCCGCTGGACAAGGTGATGTCCTTGGCCAGAGTGCGCACGGCCACGCCATTGTTCATGGATCCGTCGTCGTACAGGTACCCGGATGCCTCGGTGATCACAGCCTGGAGGGTATAGGTTGCACCCGTTGGGTCGCCGGTAATTGCAAGGACAAAGTTGCCATCCGGCCCGGTCACGGCCGATGCTGTCTCAAATGATCCGTTCATGAGTTTGACGGTCAAACCGGACACGCCGATTTTGGGATATCCGGTTGCTGCCACGGTGCCGCCGCTTGTGTCGCGCTCTTTAATGGTTCCTGTAACGCCCTGGGCAGCAGTTACCGCGGTTGCGCATGTGGATGATGCGCTCAAGGCGCCGGCGGTGTTTTCCGCGGTCAGGTAGTAATAATATATCTGGTTTTGGGCCACGGTATTGTCTGCGTAAGTGGTTGTTGCAGAATCAATAATCACGGTGTTGAGTTTAACCGAATCCGTGGCCTGGCATGCGGCGCCCCGGTAGATGTGGTAGCCGGCCAGGTCTGTGAGTGCAGAGCCGTTTGTATTCTGTGTGGGAGACGCCCAGGAAATTGTGGCCAGTGAGATTGTGGACGAAGCGGTGACGTTTGTGGGCGGGTTGGGCGCGGTTGTGGAGGGCAGGGTGGGGGTGACGATGCGCGCCACAGTATTTGTGTCCTCGTTGCCGAGGCTGTCACGGGCGCGCACGGTGAAGCTGTACGCCGTGTTGTTTTCAAGCCCGGAAAGACTCAGGCTCAAGCCGGTTGTGGCAAAATCCGCGGACGCGTAATTGTACGCGCGCGTGGCGGTGCTGTAATAGGCGTAGTACGTGATGGGCGGGGCCGAATCTGTTGCCGCGCTCCATGAGAGCCGCACCGCGCCTCCGGTTTCCAGGTCCTGGGCCATGGCCAGACCCGCGAACACGGGAGCATCCGCATCAATGGCTATGGTTCCGTCGGAACTCCATGATGATTTCTTTTGTGCGCTATCGATTGTCTGTACCGCAAAATAATAGGTGCCCGTTGATGACAGATTTATTGAAAAAGAAGTTGTGGCCCCGGCTGTGGTGAGGCCGTCCTGGATTGAGCCGGAGTACACATTGGCGCTGCCCGCTGTTGTGCCCACGCGCACGTTGTAGCGCAGGAGCGATGCCGGAGTTTCCATGTCCGACCCCGGAGCCCATGAAACGCGCACCCGGCCCGGCGCGGCGGGCGCTGCTGCAGCCGGAGCCCCGGCCGAGGGTGGGATATTGGGGCTGATCGGGGATTCCGAACTGATGCGCCAGTTTTCCCAAACTTTATTGGGCTGGCTGTAATTTCCGGCGTACAGGTCCGGGTCGCTGTCCGCATCGAAATCGCCAGAAGTAATGGCCCGCGTGTCGTTGGTCCCGAGCACCTGTTTGGAATCCGTGAATGCGCCGGCGCCGTCGTTTAGGAACAGGTAGGTCCCCAGGTTGGTGGAGGCCAGGATATCGAAATCACCGTCCAGATCCGCATCCACAGGGTGCAGGGAAAAGATGCCGGCCGTGGTGGGAATGGTTGCACCCGTGTCATTGAACGCGCCGTTGCCATTGCCGGTGAAAATATTGGTGCCCAGGGATCCGCCGCGGATAATGTCCGTGATGCCATCCCCGTTCACGTCTGCTGCCGCCACATCATTGGCGTTGGTTCCGAATCCGGTAAACAGGAGGGTGAATGAAGCGAACCCATTGTTGGACCACAACCTGACGCCTGAGGTCGTGGCGTCGACCAGATCCATGTCGCCGTCGCGGTCAATGTCCACAGCGGCCAGGCCGTTTGATATGGTTCCGGGCATAGGCGCCCCGGAATCCGTGAATACGCCCGCGCCGTTATTGATGAAAAGGCGGTTATCCCCGTGTGTGGCGAACGCCAGATCGATATCTCCGTCTCCGTCCGCGTCCAGGCCGGTGACGCCAAAAACATCCAGGCCCGCCATGTCCAGGGCTTGCCCGGTGTCCGTAAACACACCCACGCTGTTGAGGTAAATATGCGCGGCGCCGTTGTACTCGGCTTTTACGAGATCCACATAACCGTTGTTGTCGAAATCACCGCCGTAAACACCGATGGTGCTGTGAGAGCCCAGGTTTTGTCCCGAATCCGTGAAAACGCCGGCGCCGTCATTCACCCACAGTTTGGATGCGCCGTCATTGCCGGCGATCACATCGATGTCCCCGTCATTATTCACGTCCGCCGAAAACACAGCGCGGGTTTTCGCATTTCCAAGGGTTTGCTTCGTATCATCAAACGGCGCGATATTGTTAAAAGTATCTTCCGAGGAAAAAGCCGAGCGGCGGAATGCGCCGTCCACGGACTGCACGGACCAGTAATATGTGCCGGGATAAACATTGTCAATGCGGTGGCTGAGCGTGGCGCCGCTGTTGCCGGGGCCGATGCCTGTGTGGCAGGACAACTCCTCGCCGCCGCCCGGTGTTTTGCCCACGCACACATTGTACGTAATCTGGTTGAGCGGGGTTTCCACATCCGAGGCCGCAGTCCATTGGAGCGTGATTGTGGTGAGGGACGGGTTGCCCACAGCGATCACAGAAGGAACCGAAGGAAGCGTGTCCGGGCTGTCGCCGCCCGCGGCATCGGCAATGCTGTTGAACAGCACCTTGTCCTGGCCCAGGATGCCCAGGTAAATATCCACATCCCCGTCGCCGTCCAGGTCCGCGGCCGCGGCCGATGTCACCGTGTCGGCGGCTGCGTAATCGGACCCGAAATCCGTGAAATTTCCCGCGCCGTCATTGAGCCACATTTTGGATGCGGATCCCTTATTGGCAGCGAAAAAATCCCAGTCCCCGTCATTATCAAAATCAGCATAAACAATGGACACGGTGTCGCCGACGCCCAGGGCCGCGCCGCTGTCTGTGAAAGTGCCGGAACCGTTGTTGAGCCAGATGCGGTTGGCCCCGGAAGAACCTTCGATGAAATCCAGGTCCCCGTCCGCATCCGTGTCCACAAGTGCGCCGGACAGGGAATTGCCCGCGCCCAGGTTCTGTCCGCTGTCCGTGAATGCGCCGCGCCCGTCATTTGTGAATAACAGATTATCGCCGTTAATCACGAGAATGATATCCGTGTCCGCGTCTCCATCCACATCACCGTGAACCACGGCATTGACGGTATCATTGCCGAGGTTGCCCGCGGCTTGCGTGAATGTCATGTCCCCGTTATTTAAAAACACGGCGCTGATGCCAGTGCGGTTTCCGAAAACCACATCCGCGTCACCGTCGCCGTCCGCATCAAATGCCGCAGCGCTGGATGTATCGCCCGCGCCAAAACTCACGGATGTGGCGCTGAACGAACCTGCGCCGTTATTGAGCAGGGCCGTGTTCATGCCGTTGTAGCAGACAATGAGATCGATTCCGCCTGACCCGCTTGTGGGCGGCTGCCCGTCCAAATCCGCGGCCGTAACAAACGTGGGCGCCGCCGCACCGAAATGCGCGGGCGCGGCAAAAGTTCCAGCTCCGGAATTCACAAGCACGGTTGCGCCGTTTTGCGAAGCGGTGATCACGTCGGCGCTGCCGTTAACTGTTGCGGAATTCACATCAGCGAGAAAAACGGAAGCCGTATTCAATGTCTGCAAAGTATCCGTGGATTCGGTGAATGTAAATGGAATATTGATGACGAAAGAATCCTCGGCGGACCACGCGGATGTGGCCCAGGCCGTGTCCACAGACTGCACGGACCAGAATATAGTGCCTTCTGGCATGTTCTTGAGCGTGAGGGATTCGGAAGCGCCCGCCAACCCCGGTCCAATGGGCGATGCGCCTGAATAAATATCATTGCCCCCGCTGACCGTGCCAATTCGCACATTGTATGTGATGAGCGCATTCGGGGTTTGCGCATCCGCACCCTGGGACCAGGAGAAGTGAATCGTGGATGTGGACGTGTCTGTGAGATCCGCGACCGTTGGGGCGGAGGGAATGGTATTGGCCGCAGCCGGGGCAGGGGGGCCGTTATAGGAGTCATTGAACATGGTAACCCCGGCGGCGGTCACAATATCCAGATACCCGTCCGCATCCATGTCCGCTGCGGCCGCGGCCGCGGGATACTTGCCGCTGGCGGCGAGAAAATATTCCGAAGCGTTCTGATATCCGCCCGCACCAGTATTGAGCCGTGGGATGCCCGTGCCCGCAGCGGTCACATAGGCATCGGTCCAGCCGTCATTATTCAGGTCGCCGAGCACAAGATCCGTGGGCGAGAGGCCGGGATTCAGAGAACCGGACCCGATTGTAAAAGCCCCCCCGTTGTTCATAAGTGGTGCGCCCGTGTTATATACAATGTCGAGATCGCCGTCCGCATCCAGATCCGTGAAATCCACGGCAGAGGGCTCAGCATCCAGGGCCAGGGTCTGCCACGCCGTTGCGCCGAACCCGGCTTTGCCGTCATTTTCCCACAAAGACAGCTCGGCGGTGTTGCAGACATTCATTGCCACGTCCGTGTCGCCGTCGCCGTCCAGGTCGCCGCAGGCCGCGTGCACGCAGGCGCCAAAGCTCCCCTCAATGGTGGGGCCGAACACGCCAGCGCCGTTGTTGAGGTACACGCGTTTGGCTCCGCCGCCGGCAAGATCCGTGTCCCCGTCGCCGTCCAGGTCGCCGGCGCAGAAACCCTGAAGCGTGAAACTCTGCCCCGATGCCGTGAAAATTCCAGCGCCGTTGTTGCGGTAGATATCATTGTTGCACATGATGTCCACATCGCCGTCGCCGTCCGCATCCGCGGCTCGGGCCGTGGTGCAATTAAAATTCTGTGCGCTGGCCGTGAGCGCGCCGCCGCCATTGTTGTAAAGCTTGCGCTGGGCCGCATTCGAAGAAGCCGTGAAAATATCGATATCACCGTCACTGTCAAAATCCGCGGCGATCATATCCATTTTATCCGAAGAAGACGTGACTGTGATGGGGTTTTCCTTTTGCCAGAGATACGAAGAAATGGTGAATGAATTTTCCACGGCCCACGAAGATCGGTCATAGGACGCATCCACAGTGCGCACGGACCAGTAGTATGCGCCATCAGCCAGGACGAACGGCGCAAAAGGGCTCTGGCGGAAACGAGGGGGCTCTTCGGAAGCGATGGCGGAAAGGGTATCGAAAGCGCCGGCCCCGGCGCCCATGCGCAACTCATAGGAAAGCAGTCCCGCGGGCGTGGTGTCGTCGGTTTCTCCCGACCATTGCAGCTTGGGCGTTCGTTCAAAAACACCGATTGTCTGAATGGACAGGGACGGCGCCGTGGGCGCAGCATTCGCATTGCCCCCGTCCGCGGTGTCGTTAAGGTAAATCTTTCCTGTGCCGCCCAGCAAATAAATCACCAGGTCCACATCGCCGTCGCCGTCCGTGTCCGTGGCGCCCAGCAGGGATGACGGGCCTATGGCGTGCGTATCCGTGGCCGCGGAAAAGCTCATGGACCCGTCATTGAGCCAGAAATGCATGTCCGTGGTCACATCCGCACCGGTTTGCGCCAGGTCGATATCCCCGTCATTGTCCAGGTCCGCAGCTGCGCATCCCCCGGTTTTATAATTGCCGAATGCCTGGCTTAAATTTTGATAAAATTGAAATGGAAAAAAATAGGAACGGAACAGGGCGTTGCTTCCAAGTGATGTCTCGAAATTTGCGATATCCAGCAGATTATCCGCATTGTAGTCATGCAGGCAGAGAATCTCTCCGGTTGCGGCCAGGGCGTCGGATGTTCCAAAACCGCCTTTCCCATCACTGTAATAAACAGTGACATTGATTGAGTTTGCCACGATTAAATCTTCAAAGCCATCGCCGTTGAGATCCGAGACTTTTACATGCCAGACCGTTCCGGCATTGATGGTAGTTGAAGACTCAGTGAAAATGCCCGAGCCATCGTTGATCCAGAATTTCGAGGGATTTGCGTCACGGCCCTCGAACAGATCCATATCCCCGTCCTGATCGATATCAAGAGCCGCCAGGCGCATCGTTCCTCCCGCGCCCAGGCTCTGCCCCGAATCCGAAAATGTCCCGGTTCCATTGTTGACCCAGACCGTGGCGCCGGCATCGTCGTTACCAAATGCGATATCCAGATCTCCGTCATTGTCAAAATCCGCAACAGCAATGCCCTGGGAATTATTGGGGTCCAGGCTTTGCCCGCTGTTCGTGAATACGCCGCTGCCATTGTTCGTCCAGATCTTATTTGCGCCATTCAAAGCCACGCCGATGTCAGCGAGCCCATCCCCTGTGAAATCCGCAAGCACACCATATTGCATGGCGCCAAAAGCAGGGCTCTGCCCGCTGTCGGAAAAACTCAGGGCCAAAACGCAGCTATCACAGGCAAAGCCACTGATTATAAAAATCAACAGAAAGAAGAGTTTCGATCTCTGCATTAATAGTTACACACCAAAACACCAGAGCACATTGTAATTGTACCTTAGATAAATTCAAAACGTCAATTTAATGATGAAGGAAAGATGCTGGCAGGGCGGTTACCAGTCCGGGCCGGAACAATTGGCAACACCGATTTCTGATATTGCTCCGGGCGCGCCTCCGGTTATGGGGACCTGCATGGCTGCTGTGCCGCTTGTGGTGGTGCGCAGGAATGCCACGGTGTCTCCAGCCGCGTTCCAGTGCGGGTGCGTATAGTAATTGCCCGCGCTCCAGTCGATACGGGTGACGGACGTGGGGGTATTCATGGGCATGGTGTACAAATCGTTGCATGTTGTGGCGGGCGGGCTCGTGCCTCCCGCAGTTGCGCTGCAGATGGATTCAAACTGGAACACAAGCTGGTTGGATGCATTGAGATCCGGATTGAGCGCAGAACAATTGCCCGCGCCCTGGGGGCAGGTGGGCCCCTGGCCCGCAGCGGCGTTGTACAGCAGCGATGCCGTTCCCGTGGTGGGAATCACCGCAACTTTCCAGATGTTAAACTTCTGGGCCACACCCGCACCGCCAGTAACAACCCTGTTTGAAGAGAAAACCAGGGTTGCCCCATCTGCTGTGAAAGCGGGTGCATCATCCAATCCCGCATGCGTGGTTACCCTGCGTATGCCTGCGCCATCGTTGCTCATCAAATAAATTTCATAATTGCCGGACGCATCGGATGCAAAAGCCACATTGAAACCGTCTTTGGACCAGGTGGGAGCAGAATAGTGCGCCCCCGAAGCGATGGCATAATTCACACTGCTGTTCGCGCAGGAAACCTTCACAATGCTCTGGCTTCCATTGATATCGCGGACAAATAACACAACCTTGCGATCCGGGCTCAGGGCAGGGGCGCTGTCCACGGCGTTAGCCGTGTCCGGGCTCACAGCCCTTGCCGAGCCGGGGATTGCGGGATCGTAATCATAAATGCGATCCCGCCCGGATGTTGGATCTTTGGCCGCATACACCAGAGTACACCGGGACGGATCCTGATAATAAACCTGCCGGGCTACGGTATAGGTGGAGCCGCCGCCCGTTCCTGCAACAGTAATTGTCGTGGGGTTGGAAGTTGTGGACAGTGCGACTGACTTTGAAAAAGACCCATACGCATCAAGAGTCACCACCGCGCCATTCACCGTAACCGTAGACCCTGCCAGGGCCTGGCCCTGCACCGTAACAGAAGCCGTGTTGTACACCCCCCCGCTTTGCGCTGGTTCCGTGACAAGCAGAAACATATCTCCGGAAGGGGTCGTTGTTGCAGGCGGCGTTGTGCCGCCGCCGCCGCCGCCGCATCCTGCTATCAGGACAGCACACAGGGCCAGAATAAAAAAGGAATCATTTCTCAACAAGCGGGTCTGTATGTGTTTTTTCATATCATCTTCTTTTTCTTCACGAGCTTATCTAACAGTTTAGCGTTTTTCAGAATTTCATACAAATCATCGGGCGTGACCATATTGGGGCCATCAGAAAGCGCATTATCCGGATCTTCATGCACTTCCATAAACAGGGCGTCCACTCCAACGGCCATGGCCGCCCGCACCAGATGGGGCACAAACTCGCGCTGGCCGCCAGAACTGGTTCCTGCGCCGCCCGGCAACTGCACACTGTGCGTGGCGTCAAAACAGACCGGATACCCGAACTGGCGGATAATGGGCAGTCCCTTGAAATCCACCACGAGATTATTGTATCCAAAACTCGTGCCGCGTTCCGTGATTATGATATTATGGTTGCCCATACTGGTGATTTTATCGATTATATTGCGCACATCCCAGGGAGCGAGAAACTGCCCTTTTTTGATATTGACCACTTTCCCGGTTTCGGCCGCGGCTACCAGCAAATCCGTCTGGCGGCAAAGAAACGCCGGTATCTGCATCACATCGAGAACGCCGGAAAAATCATTGATATCTTCAATGGAATGCACATCGGATTGAATGCCAACACCCACTTGGTCGCGGATTTTTTGGAGAATTCGCAAGCCTTGCTCGCGGCCTGGCCCGCGAAAAGAATTCAGCGAGGATCGATTGGCTTTGTCGAATGACGCCTTAAATATATAGTTTATTTCTAACTCCTCGCAAATATCCCTAACCCTCAACGCGATATCAAGACACATTTTTTCCGACTCGATAACGCAGGGACCCGCCACCAGCAGGAACGGTTGCCCATTCCCCACTGTGATTCCATTCAATATTACTTCATGCATGTAAATTCTCCCAAATGATGAAACCCGCACAAACTGGGTAATACTACATCATTATAGCTGATTTTCCGGGCGACTTTAGATGTATGCCCTTGTTTATTTAATAATTTCACATAAATATCCTGACTTTTATCATTATTTTTTATTTTTATATAAAAATATCCATTTGATTTTTTCCATACAAGAATATTTTTTTGCTAAAAAGGCTATGTTGGAATCTTGACAATGACAACACAGAAGTGTTAATATGCATAAGTTTTAATAATTCAGCACAGTTGAAAGAGAGGTTCCAAAAGAGATGAAAGTCAACAAAATCATCACATTATTTGCATTTTTCCTCATGGCCGCTGCTATAGCCGCACCAGCCAGCGCTCAGCCCGGCCCTGTGGTGCTCACATTTATGGAGCGTGTGGAAGCGCAGACCGACGCCATATCCAGCACGCGCAACGTGAGCGGAGAAACATTCCTGTACAGCATGGTGTCCGCGTTCCGCAAACTGGACAAGAACGTAACCGGCAACGTGTACTTCCTCAACAAATACAGCATCGACGACAGCCAGAATGCATCCAACATCTGGGGCCTTAATGTGGCGCGCACGTTCACACCCAAATGGAAAGCCGATGTGAGTTACTCGCACAGCAGCAACCCGCAGCGCAACGTGGTGCCCAGCAGTGACTCGGACCGCTTCTCGTTCGGCCTCACATTCAAGTACAACCCCATGGAAAAGGTTCGCCCGCGCTACACCCTCAAAACCACGTACAGCACGGGCACGGACTTCAGCGAAGGCCGCACCCTGTCCCAGAAGGTCAGCATGGACGACGACATCACGGGCAAATGGTCCTACGACGTGGGCTACACCTTCGTGTGGGGACTTAACAGTAACGGCGTGAACCTGTTCAAAGAACACTACACCAACCAGTACCAGGCCGATTTCACATTCAAAATCGACAAAAAACAGCGCGTAACCCTGGGCTATCTGTACCTGGACCAGTTGTTCCACAGCGCCCAGACTCTTGGCGACAATTCACTCACGCGACTTAGCTATTTTTATTCCTACTATTAAGTAATTAATGTGGGCGCTGTCCAATGGACATGCTTCTGACCCAAAAATATTGGGTTATTCAGCAGGAGACGACACAGAAAGATTCCCTTTTCGCCAAACAGGCGCTGGATGGCCTTTGGCAACGTCCGTGAAGATATTTAATAATGGGCGTAGCATAATATTTATTTTTGCGGCATTCACAAAGTAATGCCGATGCCATAAAACACTAACGTATAAGGAGGATGATAATGCGAAAATCGGTTATGACAAGAATTGCCTTGTTCGCATTGATGCTTATCTTTGCTTGCAGCACGGCCCACGCGGCTGTTATGAAAGCCAAACTGAGCAAGGTCAAGGGCGATGTCCAGGTTAAAGCCACAGCAAAAACACCCTGGAAGGCAGCAAAAGACGGAGATACCATCACCGAGAGCGGTCAGGTCAAGACCGGCCCCGGATCGGAAGCATTTGTGGCGTGGGGCGGCGGCCATGTAGTCAAAGTCGGCGCCTCATCCCAGATTTCCATGTCCAGCCTGTCCGTTGACGGCGCAGGCAATTCCAAAAGCAACATCAAACTGGAAAAAGGCGATATCACGGCAAAAGCAGGAAAAATCACCGGAAATTCCACCTTTAATGTCACCACCCCGACCGCAGTGGCCGGCGTGCGCGGCACTGGATTTCAATGCACAATAAACGCAGTCTTTGTGGTCGACGGCAGCGTAGCCGTAACAGCAGGCGGCGTAACCGTTGAACTCAGCCCCGGCATGTTCACAGAAATCGCGGGCGAGGGCATGGCCCCCATGGTCCCCGCCAGTATTCCCACGGCAATGCTCGGGCAACTCCAAATGACGATCACTGTCAACGTTGAAGTCGGTGAAAAATTCACCGAAGAATACGGCGACGAAGACATGACCATGGATGACGAGGAACTGGAAGAGCTTGAAGAAGATTTAGGCAGCGATATGGAAGAGGATTTCGATTCAGACGATTCAGACGCAGACTATGACAACGATGAAGATATTACAGACTCAATCGACAGCGCACTGGAAGACGATATCCTTGGCGATATCATTGACGCAGCCGAAGAAGGCGATTTCCTTCCCGGCACAGGCGGCATCCAGGGCGCCATCGAATTCTAAAAAAAGGAGGGAAGACAACAGATGACAAAACGAAAACAGATATTCGGCGCCGCATCAACACTCATGCTTCTGGCGCTCATGGTTGCCCTGGCCGGCTGCGGCGGCGGGGGCGGCGGCGCCACAACGGCCACAGCTTCAGCCCCGTCCTACGGAAATGTCGGCATGTCCGTGAACTTCCGCGCTTCGGTTCCGGCGCGCATAGCTGCAGCTGCTCCTCAAAGTCTTGATCCCGAAGTTTACCTTGAAAATGAAACAATGTATCAAGGATGCGGCGATTTAAGCGAGTGGCTGGATGAGGCTCAACAAACGACCACGTCGAGCACTGAAATTCCCGTGTATTTATTCGTAACGGAAAATGCGCAGAGTTTGAACAATGACTGGGTCCCCGGTTATGATAGTATTATTCCCGGCCCCATCGCCAGTGCATGCACCATCGCTTACCGCGACACAAGCACTCAGCGCGTCACGTTCCGCAGCGGCGGCGACTTCTCAATCAAGAATGTGCTCGCCGGAGAAAACCATCTGCTGGAAGCGCAGGCATACACAGGGAGTTCCAACGGCATTTATGTGGCCGTGGTTGTGCCGTATGTTTTTGAAGGTTATTACACGAATGACATCGTGGCCAGCCCAGAGAGCACATTGGCCGCAGCAGCCATCCTTCGTTATGCTTCAGACACTGATGTGACCCTCGACCTGGTTCCAGACACGGCCATCGATGCAATCAATACGGAAATCGATACGTTGTTCCCCGACGGATTCCAATACGGAGTGCCTGTCACACCTGTGGGCGCTACCACCAGCATCACATTCACAGACTATTCTGATTTTACATCTACAGTCATCTCGGGTACTATGACATGGGATGAATACGTGCTTATCGAAGCCGACCTGGCCACAGGTACGGTCATACCGGCACCCACAGTCCCAGCCCCCACGGTTCTTGGCATCACACCTGCTGACGGCGCCACAAACGTGGACTACGACGCCACGGCGTTCCGCGTGACATTCGACATGCCCATGGATACTACCGTGACTCCCAGTGGATTCTCACTCACCATTCAAAACACCAGCACCGGCGGCACATTTACCATCAATGACGCCAATGCAGCCGACTACGGTGTGTTCGCCTGGGAAAACGTGACCACACAGGACGATGGGCTCAGCTTCACGCTTCAACCCACATCAATCCTGGGCACCACAGGCCTCAAGTACCTGCAGCCCGGCACAACCTACAACATCACAAGCTTCACCGTGCCAACCAACCTCCTGAGCGCGGACGGCGCAGCCCTGGACACATCCAGCATTACGGCCACCACGGGCAGCTTCACAACCGCCGCCGGAACTCCGCCCCCGGCCGTTGCACCCACCGTGGTCTCCTTCAGCCCCACCAACGTCGACCCGGCAGTGGATCCCGCAAACACAGCCTTCTCCATTGTCTTTGATATGTCCATGGATTCCAGCATCGTCAATCCCACGGGTTTTTCGCTGACCATTCAAAACACCGGCACTGGCGGAACCCTCATCATTAATAGTGCAAACGCCTCCAGTTATGGCGCATTTACATGGAGCACAACCAACACCACAGATGATACATTGACGTTCACGCTGTTTAATTCATCCATCCTGGCCGGCAACGGAGTCACCGGACTGGACAATGGCACAACGTATAGCATCACGTCTTGGACCGCGCCCACAAACCTTGTCAGCGTCGGCGCAGTGGCCGCTTCCACCGCAGGCATTCCCATGACAGGCTCCTTCACAACCATACCATAGGCCTGCTCACGCATTATGTTTCATTGCAATCCAATCAGCCCCATTCCGATAAATCGGAATGGGGCTTTTTCAATGAATCAGCTTCATGTATAATTTCGCGAGTTAACAATACAGGATTTTAAATCGGGAGTGTCCTTCGAATGAAATATATCATTTTTTTATTACAAACCATTTTCTTGGGAGTAATTATGGCTGTGGCTTTTGTTCCAAGCCCCGGTTACGCAAAAACAGACGTCATCGAAGCCGTTTCCAGGTTCGCATCCCGGGCCGAAGTGAATACACAGGCAGGGACTTTGCATCTTTTGAAAAATCCAGGCAATAACCGCCATTTAGAATCCGAATACACTTATACATTTATCGGCGAACCCCACGGCACAGGGTATTACGTATACCGCGGCAACGCCAAAATGACCTCAACGAAAATCCGGCAGGCTATTTCCACTTCAAGGAACGCCGGTGGAAAACTCCGCATCCCCGTGGATAAAGGCATTCTCAAAGCCATTATCCCCGGATTTTCCGAGAGGCATATCCCCACATTTGAAATTTATGAATACGGGCAGGTTAATCCTCTGTCCTATATCAGTTCCGATACCTGGACCCGCAGCATAGGCGCGCAATGGAACCTGCTGCATAATCGAACCGTGGAATTCACCTATTCGGATTCCAAGCTCAGAGGAAACCTGACCTGTTTTGCAGCAAATCCCGACTGCGAACTGTTTCTGAGGTCCGATTCATACCAGGTTGAAATCTATCCCAACAATCCGGACCGCTTGGACTGGAGCATCCTTCTTGCCCAGCATAATTCCGAAAAATTCCCGGACAACGTTTACACCATGCAAATCAATGGCGAATACGACGTTTACCACGGTATCAAGATGGGGTTGAGCCTTGGTGCGAACATCAATGGAATGACACCAACAGGCGGAGTCTATTCAGAAATCGCATCCCCAATGGTTTTTGAATATGTCAACGGCGGCGACACACGGTTTCAGGAATTTTACCAAAAAGACATCGGATATTATAAATTGACGCTTGGGTATGAATTGAAATTTTAAATTGCCGCATAGCAGGCCCGAATGCAGAGACAGGCGATTTCAACGGACGCGGTCACAACACTTTCGATAACAACCCGCCCAGCGCTCGCACCGCGTCCACCGCATGCGAGCGCGGCGGCGCCAGGGGCTCGGCTTCCAACAGCATCTCAAACCAGGCTTCCGGCTGCTTTGACCTCAATATGCCTTCCAGATTGTAAATCGTAATATCATCAATGAGCGCGGCTTTGGCCGCTTGAATATCCGGGAGCAACTCCTGGGGCGAAGCATAATACGGCTCGTCGCCCATTTTCCCTGTCCATGTAACGCCAACCGACACGCCCGCGCGGTCCCACAGCTTTTCCTTCAAATCCCGCATGGCCGCGTACAAATACCACCGCGCATCCCTGGGCCTGATCAGCCCCCGCGAATACCCGGTTATCATCGACGTATAAATCATGGCTGTGACCATGTCCCAGTTCACTGTGGACACCGGGGTTTCGAGTAAATCCTGTAATGCCGTGGACCCGGACACCAGATCGGAAATCACGTGGCTGGGAATAGGAACCAGAGACTTGCATCCGCGCTCGTGCAGGAATTCATTCATTTGCTCAAACCTGCGGCTTGCGCCATAGAACCGGCCCAGGTCCCGGTTTTCACCGGCCAGGCGCCGCAACGCGCCGATGCGCGCAACCGGGCGCGCCTGTTTAATGCTTTCCATCATATATAGGGGCGGCTCCAGATCCACGGCCAGCCAGGGCAGGGGGAATCCGCTGTTTTGCGCCCAATCAAAAATCTCCCGCACATAATCGAAAAATACATCCGCGTTGCGCTCGTTGGGCCAGTACCCCTGGGCGTCGGGCAGCAGCGGCCACAGCGCGCACTCAACGCCGTGCTCATGCCAGGTGCGCAGCAGGCGCGCATGCGCAGGGTCCATGCTCCCGTGCGGAAACGCCAGGCACACGCTCACGCCATACCGTTTCAGCAACTCGCACGTGCGATTCGACAGCGCCTCATCAACGGTGTAATATTCGTACCACACGCGGATTTTCATGAAACTCTCCTTCACAATTATGTAAGGCTATTGTATTGCCGCGCGCACGCCCGTGGCAACTCGATGTTATAATAATGTGCGAAAGGGCGGGGAAACAGGTCGCTGGCAAGCTATGAATAATTCACAGGAAATCATGGTGTTGATAAATCCGCGCGCGGGCCTGTTGAACACAAAAAACAGTGCGCCCGAAGTGGAGCGCATACTGCGCCGCGCCCTGAAGCACGCCGCGTTTCATGTCACCGAAACAGAGAACGAGGCGGACCAGGCCCTGCGCCGGGCCGTGGCGCAGCAGTTCCGCCGCGTCATCGTCGCCGGAGGCGACGGCACCGTGCATCATGCCGCGCGAATCCTCGCCGGCACAAACGTGGAGTTGGGCCTTATCCCTCTTGGCAGCGCCAACAACATCGCCGGCTCGCTGCGCATTCCTGACAAACCGCGAAACGCAATGCGCCTGGCTGCCGGAGGCCGGGCGCACCCCATAGATATAGGCCGCTGCGGCCGCCACATCTTTCTTGAAGCAGCGGGCATAGGCTTCCACGCACATGTGCTCAAAATCTACAGCCGCAGCCAGAGCAAAAGCCTTGTGCGTTCAGCCTACGCCATTGTGCGCACGGGCATTGAAATGGAGCCCCTGCACGTCACGCTCACAGCAGACGGCGCGCGCCGGCGCCATGTGATTTCACAAATGACTATAAGCAATCTGCCCATGTACGGCGCCAATTTCAAGCCCTCGCCACACGCCCGGCCGGACGACGGACTCCTGGATGTGGTTCTGGTTCCGTACACGGCCGCCGCAGCGCTGCCCGTTTTTGTGGCCGCATTGCGCGCCGGAACATTCCACACAATGCCGGGGGTTATCACCTTTAGCTGTAATAAACTGGAAATCGAAACACAGCGGCCCGCGCCCCTGCATCTTGATGCTGACGCATCCTTTTTCACGCCCGCAACCATACAAACCCATTGCGCATGCCTCAAAATTGTGAGGCCCGCCACGCATCACGCTTACTAACAGCCAATATTTCAAAGGCTTTTTTTCTTTTATATAGTTTTCATTAAAGTAATTGAAGTTTGCTGCCGATAACATAAATGGGACAATGTGCCCATGAACATTGATATGGAATGAATGAAATAAGATAATGCTTATTTCATTACTATTACTACTCAAAATCTTGCCGCTTCACCAAAGAAGGAGGTTCCAAGCATGGAAACCATGGGAGTTGAACAGGCTAAGCAGAGTGTCGTCAATCAGGCAAACAAAACCTCGACTCAAGAAGCACATGAAAAGGCACGGCAGAAAACAGAAACGCCGGTGGCGGCGCCCAGGGTGGCGCCCACGGCCGCGGCCACAAATGAATTGAAAATCCGCGTGGACCAGATCCTGGCGGATCTCAAGAAGAACGGCGTGAATCTGCCTGACCAGAGCAAGCAGCAGAACGCGGCGCCGCAAGCCGCCACCCGTATTGAAAACAAGAGTTACATCGACGTGCTGCATGATGTTCTCGTTGGCAATACATCGGTGGATAAGATCAGTTTTGCGGAATTTTCGCAGGAAGCCGCCAGCGGCGATGTCACGCCAAAACTGCCCGCGTACCCCTTTGACCGCTCATTTCTCCAGGTCAGCCTTCAGTACCTGAAGTCCCTGGTGAGCGGCGAAGGATCCCTGGATCAGCACCTGGCGCAGCGCATACAATCGCAGCTTGAAGCCCTGGAACAGCAAGCAGTCCAGAAACCGGCTTCGGCTCTGGACCAGTCCCTTTTCGAGCAGATTGTCTAATCTGTTTATAGCGGCTGGCTCGGTATATAGTGAAAAGCATAACGGACATAACCAATTGTTCGTATGTATATATTTGCTTATGAAGGCCGCCGTTATTGGCGGCTTTTTCAATGATATGTCTTGAAGCCGAACAGCAAGCACGCGGCTTGGAAAAATCAAACACATATAAAAACCGGGCCCTTGCAGGACCCGGTTTGGAAATTTCGTAAAACCATACAAAAGATGGGACGCGGAATAAGGCCGGATTAGTCTTTATCGTCTTTTTTGCCGCCTTCACCTTGTGCGGCTTCTTCGCCTTCACCTTCGCTGAGTTCATCCTCATCCAGAACGCGGGGGGCGAGAATGCTTGCAATGACTTCTTCGGGTTCGTGCTGAAGTTCAATGCCTTCGGGCATAGAAAGATCGGATATGAGGAAAGACTCTCCGATTTCTTTACCGCCCATGTCAACTTCAATAAAGTCGGGAATGCGATCCGGGAAGCATTCCACATTGACTTCCGTCAGGTTCTGCTGTGTGACGCCGCCGGCCTTTTTCACTTCGTCAAGGTTCAGCAGTTCCACAGGTACGCTGACCTGCACTTTGTGGTCCATGGAAATGCGAATAAAATCAATGTGAAGCAGGTCTGTTGACATGGTCTTCACCTGCATGTCGCGAATCATGGCCAGTTGTTTGGAACCTTCAATATCCAATTCCAGGATGGCGCGGTCGCCTTGCTTGGAATTGAGAACTTTCACCATGGCGCGCGATTCCACGGTCAATGACACGGCTTCTGTGCCGCCACTGTACATGGTTGCAGGCAGTTGGCCCTTTAAGCGCATCTGCCGGCAGGCGCCTTTGCCGAAAGCTTCCCGTTTGTTTGCTTTGACTTCTACTTTTGCCATTTCAATCGATCCTTTCCCTGTGGGGTGTTGCCGCGTTGTTACATTTTGAAGAGCTGGCTGATCGAGATGTCTTCAAATGCATTTTTGATAGCTTCGCCGAAAATGTGCGCCACGCTCACAACCGTGATCTTGTCGATGTGCTTTTCGGGCGCAAGCGGTATTGTGTCTGTAATTATAAGTTCCATGAGATGGGAATTCTTGATATTTTCAACAGCATTGCCCGACAGAATGCCGTGCGTGCAGAAAGCATGCACTTCCACGGCGCCCTTTTTCATGAGCATTTCAGCGCCCTTGCAAAGGGTGCCGGCCGTGTCGGCCATGTCGTCGATCATCACGCATTTCATGCCTTCGACCGAACCGATGATTTCGGAAATTTCCACCTGGTTGGGTTTGGGCCGTCGTTTGGAAATGATGGCCAGGGGTGAATTGATGCGCTCGGCCACGTTGCGGGCGCGCACAACGCCGCCCACATCCGGGGACACCACTCAGGTGCCGGGCCCGCACAGTTCGCGCTCCTTGAGGTAATTGACTACGATGGGCAGAGACGACAAGTGGTCCACGGGAATATCGAAAAAGCCCTGAATCGAGTCCGCATGCAGGTCCATGACCAAAAGGCGCTTGATGGACAATGTTTCCAGGAGGTTGGCAACGAGCTTGGCCGTAATGGGTTCCCGGGGGTGCAGTTTCTTGTCCTGCCGGGAATAGCCATAGTAAGGCATGACCACACACATGCGGCGCGCCGATGCGCGTTTCATGGCGTCCAGCATAATGAACAGTTCCATGAGGTGGTCATTGGTGGGCGGGCAGGTGGGCTGTACGATGAACACATCCTTGCCGCGGATGCTGTCTTTAATATCCACGCGCAATTCACCGTCGCTGAACCGGGAAACCTCTACGTTGAACAAACTTATGCCCAGGTAGTCTGCAATATCATGCGCAAGTTTGGGGTTGCTGTTCCCTGTCACAAGGCATAACTGGCGTTTTTTAATATGAGCAGGGTCAATTTGTGGTGTACGGGAATTCGGATCCATTTTTGTTGCAGATTCTCCCTGCATATAGTAGTGCAAACGCTTGCAGCAACGTTTGCAGGGTTTCTTTACAGACATACTATTGTATAAATTGCATATAAAAAGTCAATATTATTTTTATTATATGCGTGTTTTGAATGGTTTGTCCACACGGCGCATTTGGGATTCTATGCCAATCCCTGGTTTTTCAAGCCCTGGGTTTCCCATTAACCTATTTTCCGTATAATCATAGAATAAGAAACTTGCATGTGAGATAAACCCCAAAGGCAGTTTGTTCCATGGAATCTGACACAACCGAAAAAAGCGGCAGGCGCAATCGGATAAAAGCTGTTGCGCAGGAATTGGCGGATCTTGAGGCTCGGCGCCGGGCGTTGGAGCAGGAGTTGGAAACCCTGCAGGGCGCTCCGCGCCTGGCCGATCCCGGACTTGAAGAAGCCCTGTCCATGTTCGAGCAGATCATCGAGAGCACGGATGACGGCATCATGATCGAGGATGAAAAGGGCCGTGTGAGCTTTGCAAACACCGGCCTTGTGCGCATGATCGGCTACGAATCCAGGGACCAGATTATCAACAAACCCTGGTCATATTTTTTCTCACTCGAGGAAGAGAGAAAAATCCCCGGCCGGCCCGGCATGTATGAATCGCTGCTGGTGACAAGCGATAAATCCAAAATTCCGATCCTTATTACCAGCACCAGTTTTTACTTCCGCAGCCAGTATCGGGGTGTGTTATCCGTTATCAAGGACATCACAGGGCGCAAACGCCTTGAGCAGGCTCTGGTGCGGTCCGAAAAGTATGCAGCCATCGCGCAGCTCAGCCTGGGCATTTCCCATGAAATCAAGAACCCCCTGTCTGTGCTGCAGGCGCACCTGGATCTCGTTAAGTCCAACACAAAGCTCAAGGCCATGCTTGATGAAAAATTGCAGTACTCCTTTGATGTCATGAGCATGCAGGCCACGCGCATTACCACCACGGTTCGCTCATTGTCAAACCTGGCGCATGATCGCGCCCCGGAAATGAGGGCCGTGGATCTCAAGCGGCTGCTCGATGACACCTCGGACATGTTTTTCCCGAAACTGAAAAAAACAGGCGTGTCGCTCAAGCGTGATTACGCCCATGTAGAACCTGTGGCTGTGGAAGCGGACGAGGGAAAACTCGTTCAGCTTTTTACCAATCTGTTTTTCAATGCCCTGGAAGCCATGCCGGACGGAGGCGCGCTTCATCTGGAAATAGTAATTCAATCGGAATCCGCCCATGTCGAAATTTCATTCACGGATTCGGGGCAGGGAATCCCAGAGGATATTCGAAACTGTGTTGCCGACCCGTTTTTCACCACAAAACCACAGGGAACGGGCATGGGCCTGGCCGTATGCCAGCGCATCATTGAAGAGCATCACGGCGCACTCATTTTTGGTAATGGACCGCAAGGCGGCGCGCGCGTAACAGTGCGCCTTCCCAACATTCAACCCTGATATGGTGACACAATGAAAACCAACATTCTTATAGTCGATGATGAAAAAGATTTGTGCTGGGCTGTTCGTGAAAAACTTCTCAGCGAGGGTTACGGAGCAGAGTATGTGCTTTCCGGTGAAGAGGCCCTGGATGTGCTTGCGCACAAGAAATTCGACCTCATGATTCTCGATTATCGCATGGCCGGACTGAGCGGACTGGACGTGCTTGAACATTTGCGCAGCGCCGGAAACACGATTCCCGCAATTTTCATCACCGCTTACGGGGATCAGGATCTGGCCATGAAAAGCCTTGAGGCCGGGGCCAACGATTATGTTCACAAACCGTTTAACCTCGATAACCTCATGTTCCGCATTTATAAAACCATACGCTTTGAAACCATGGAGCAGGAAGTGCGCGATTTGCGGCCCCGCGCGCGCGCCAGTTTCGCCAACATCATCACCCAGAGCCCTGAAATTGAAAAAATCATGTCCATCATTGACCGCGTGGCGCCCAAAAAAGTGCCTGTGCTTATCACCGGCGAAACCGGCACGGGCAAGGATGTGGTTGCCTCCGCAATCCACCACAACACGCATAACCCGCGCAAAGAAAAGCCTTATATTTCCATTAACACGGGCGCCATTCCCGAGCCGCTCATTGAAAGCGAACTGTTCGGCCACGTCAAGGGCGCTTTTACCGGGGCTGTCACGGATCGGGAAGGCGTGTTTGAAGCCGCGGACGGCGGCACCTTGTTTCTGGATGAAATATCAAGCGCCACGCCTGCATTGCAAACTCGCCTGCTGCGCGTTCTGGACAGCGGGGAATTCTACCGGGTGGGGGAAACAAAAGTGCGCAACGCGGATGTGCGCATCATCGCCGCATCCAACAGGGATTTGATCGATGAAGTGGAAAAGGGCCGGTTTCGCGAAGACCTTTACCACCGTCTGCGCGTGATTCATATTCCCCTGCCGCCTCTGCGCCAGAGGCACAATGATGTGGCGCCGCTTATTGACTACTTCCTCCGGTTTTACAATGTGCAACTCGGCAAGCGCCTGTCCATGTCCGATAACGTGCGCGGGCACCTGATGAAATATGAATGGCCCGGCAATGTGCGTGAACTCAAGCACTGCATCGAAAGCCTGGTGGTCATGGCGGACGGGGACATTATCAAAGCCGAAGATCTGCCCGAAAGATTCCGGGGCATGGAACCAGTTTCTGTTGGGAACACGGTGCAGGGCACCTATCGGGAACTCAAAGCGGGGATTGTTGAGCAGTTCGACACCCGCTATTTTACAAACCTGTTGCGCGAGTGCGGCGGCAATGTGTCCGAAGCCGCCCGGTGCGCGGATCTCGCACGGTCCTATGTTATTAAGAAACTTAATGATTGCGGTATCGACCCCAAAGACATGAAATAATCCCGTTGGAATGCACCCGTCTCCGGCCGGATTAACAATCCCATGCATGATGAATCAGAAACTCAGGGCGCCATCAATGCGTTCGTTGACTTCGTGGATTTTCCATGTGTTGTTTTCTAAAAACAGAAGAAACTCAATGTTGATGTCAGGGGTGTCCGGGGCCGTGAGCACTCCGCGAATCAGGGCCTGGCCCCCATGCTGCTGCACATCAAGGATTGTGAATCGCATGTCCGGAGAGGCCGCCGCGCTGGCCACGAAATCCACGGCCGCATACGGGCCGGATGCGCCGCCGGCCGTGTGCTGCATGCTGTTCTTGGATAAAGCGGCGCGCATGGCATTCTCATCATGCCTGTGAATGGCGTCCATATAAGACTGTACGGCAATGCGCGGGGACGGGGGCGGAACCGCATTCCGCGCCTGGCGCCAGGCCCAGCCCTGAATCACGAGCATGGCAACCGCCGCGATCGCGGCGAGAATGAACGTTATGTTTAAAACAGTTCGGAATACACTTGTTTGCGCCCTGGGCGCCGGTTCCGGGTGCGGGTGGGGTGTGGGTTTTGGCTCCTTTTCCGGTTTAACGCGTTTCTTGCGTTCCTTTGGTTTCCTGCGTTCCCTGGGTGGTTTGGGCTTTTTTTCTTTTTGGGATTTTGGCAGAAGATCTTCAAATGTGATGTCAGGCGTTGTGTAAATGGTTTGAATTTCGGCCAAGGGCTCTGGAGCATAAATTTCCTGAACCGGAGCCGGCTCAGCCAGTGCTTCCTGCGCATCCGGTTCGGGCGCTGATTCAACATGTATCGGCTCGGGGGGTGTTGGTTCCACGCGAACCGGTTCCGGAGCCGGTTCCACATGCACGGGTTCTGCGGGCGCCGGAACCGGCGCCATGCTCACTTGTGCGTCAAGGTCCAGGATGGGCCGGGGCGCCTGATATTCATGGTATTCCGGAAATTCCATGCGTTTGACGCCGAGCGTGGCGTGCAGTTCCGGGATATCCGCTGCCATGCGCCAGTTGCGCTGGCCAAGGCGCCACACAAGGGTTTCCCGGTGGATATCGCCGTATTCGGCTTTGCGGCGCAATTCACTGATTGAAAACGGGCCGAATTCCTCGCCGGCAAACCGGTAGTACCATCGTTTTACGGAAACGTGCTCGTCCTCCGCGCTGAACGCTGGCGTGTGGCGGGGCGCCGCCGTTGGCTCATAGCGCGGCGCAGGTTCGGTGTTCTCCGCGGTAATATCTATTTCATAGGAATCATCGGTATCAATTTCGGAGAGGATTTCCGGGCATGAGGATTCTGCTGAATCCAGGTGCATGGCCGGCTCGGCTGTGTGTTGCGGGGTCCCGGAAATTTGCGGCTCCGGTTCCGGGGCCCGGCGCAGGGCCGCAGCCTGTTGCTCGGCTTCAAAAAAAAGCTTGTCCGCCGCCACGCGAAAACGAGCTGCGGCATCAACATCCCCGGCTTTGTCAAAAAGTTCGGCCAGGGCAAGGTAGGCTTCGGGAAATTTCGGTTTGAGCGCGATGCTTGTCTGAAAGTACTCAATGGCGACTTTATATTTTTCGAGCGCCATGAGCTTGCGCCCTATGGCGTAATTAATGTCGGGGCTTTGCGGATCTCCTTCAAAGGCTTCGAGTAGTTCGCCCAATGTCATATCGGCGAGAGGTTTCAATCAGACTGTCCCCCAATTTTTTCCATTCTTAAATAGTATCCGCAAATGTTTGAATTCCTGAAGTGATTCCGGAATCCTCATGGAAATTATCATTTTACAGGTTAAATCACGGTTTAAAATCCGTAATTCATTGGATATAATCGATTATAAGTTAACGAAGCGCTCCGATCCCGTTCGCCTACAGCATTATGCCATGGCCGGCGGGACGATAGGGCGGTTGCGGGAAACCCGGCCGCCTCCCGTGTTTGGAAAGGAGACGCCCTGTTTTAATTCTCCACGCCCAATTATTTTATTGTTCATAATATTTTTGCATACAGTGAAAAACATTGTTTTCACAAAATTAAAGGGGTGGCCGGTTAATGAAAACAAATCGAGTTCTGATCGCATTGATGTGTGTTGCTGTGTTTGTTGCCGCTGCGGCAGGATGCCGCAACGTGGGCCGCACTGTGGGCCGTTCCATGAGCCGCCAGGATTCCATGGGCGACGCCCCGGCCAAGCTCAAACTGGCCACAACCACAAGCACAGAAAATTCCGGGCTCCTGGATTACCTTCTGCCCGCGTTTGAAAAAAAGTACAATGCCAAAGTGCAGGTTTTGTCCATGGGCACGGGCAAGGCGCTTCAGGCCGCGCGAGACGGGAACGTTGATGTGATTCTTGTGCATGACAAAGCCGCGGAATTGGTGTTCGTGGCAGAGGGCTGGGGCGCGGAACGCCGCCAGGTCATGTATAATGATTTTCTGATTGCAGGCCCGGAATCAGACCCGGCCGGGATTGCGGGCATGCAGGATGCGTCCGACGCCATGGCCCTTATTGCCGCGGCCCAGGCCCCGTTCGTGTCCCGGGGCGATGATTCCGGCACCCACCGCCAGGAACTGCGCCTGTGGCAAGAGGCGCAGATAGCGCCGTCCGGCGCCTGGTATATGGAAATAGGGCAGGGCATGGAAGATGCTCTGCGCATGGCCAATGAAAAAGGGGCCTATGTGCTCACGGACCGCGGCACGCACCTGGCCATAAGAAAAGGCTTGAACCTGATACCCCTGGTGCAGGGCGATCCCGCTCTTTTCAACTTGTACGGAGTTATTGCTGTGAATCCTGAAAAGCACCACGATGTCACAATCAACAGTGAATTGGCTCAGAAATTTGTGGACTGGATAATGTCGCCCGAAGCGCAGAAACTCATTGAAAGCTATACTGTAGACGGTGAAATCCTGTTCCATCCCATGGCTGATGAACCCGTGAAATGATTTGGCTATGCTGTGTGATGAATAGTTACGGGAATTGCGGATGTTGTTATTATGAATGATCTGAACCAGGGCTTTGCCGAAGCGTGGCGCATGATCGTGGCGCTGGACCCGGATGTTGTGTCCGCGGTGCGCGTGTCGCTGTCTGTTTCGTTGTGGGCCACTCTTCTGGCGGGGCTGGCGGGCGTGCCCGCGGGTTTTATCCTGGGACTCAAAACCTTTGCCGGCCGCAACATCATATCCGCGGTGCTTCACACCTTGACGGGCATTCCCACGGTGGTTGTGGGCCTTGTGGGATACATGATGCTCACCGCACACGGCCCGCTTGGCTCGTTCCAGTTATTGTACACCCAGGCGGGCATTGTGCTGGGATTGTTCCTGCTGTTGCTTCCCCTGATGACGGTGCTGTGCATGTCGGCCACTGCGAGCATACACGCCGGGGTGTTTGAAACCGCGCTCACCCTTGGCGCAACGCCCGTACGAGCCGCGGCCGCGGTGGTGCGCGAGGGGCGTTTCGCATATCTCACCGCCGTGACAACGGGGTTTGGCCGGGCCATCGGCGAAGTGGGCGTGGCCATGATGCTGGGCGGCAACATCCGCGGTTTTACCCGGACCATGACAACGGCCCTGGCCCTTGAGACGGACAAGGGCAAGTTCGGCCTGGCCCTGGCCCTGGGCCTGGTTCTCTTGATTATCGCCCTGTGCGTGAACGCTTCGCTGCATTATCTCAAATCCCGCGCGGAAAAGGATTAACCGTTCCATTATGCCTGCCGTGTTCACATGTGAAAACCTGTCGCTGGCCCACAACGGGGCTGAAGTCTTGTCCGTGCCCGCGTTTACATTCGACAGCGGACAGATCTATGCGCTGCTGGGCCCCAACGGCTCGGGCAAAACCACGCTGCTGCGCGCCATGAACGGATTCCTGAAGCCCAGGCGCGGGCGCATCCTGTTTTTCGGCGAGCCCCTGTACGGAACACCCGGGAATATTGTGGCTAAAAGAAGACGGATGTGCCTTGTGGCGCAATCGCCGGTGCTGTTCGACGCCAGCCTGATGTACAATGTGTGTTACGGATTGCGTGCGCGCGGCCAGGGCAAGAAGCAGGCCATGGTTGCGGCGCGGGAGGCCATCGAGCGGGTGGGGCTGTCCCGTTATGAGCGCACCAATGCGCAGTTGCTGTCCGGGGGCGAGGCGCAGCGCGCGGCCATGGCGCGGGCTCTTGCCATCCGGCCCGATGTGCTGCTTCTGGATGAGCCCACGGGCAATGTGGATGTGGACAACACCCGGATTATCGAGGACATCATTACGGCCGCGGTCAAGGACTTTCATGTGACCGTGGTTTTTTCAACGCACAGCCGGCGCCAGGCGCGGCGCATCGCACATCACGCGGTTCATCTTCACAGCGGCGCGCTTCACGCGGCTTCCCCGGAGGATCCAGCGGGTTACATGTGGTCTGATTGTGAAAAGCATTGAAATCGTGCAAAGTGCAAATTATGATTTGCATAGTGTAACAAAAATGAAAATCGTTGCACAGAATGCGAATTAAGTTGGTGCATCAGTGAATCAGGCGGGCAAGGTAAATACTCTGTTTCTGTGCATTCTCGGTGTGTCGATATTTGTACAT